>MDTE01034492.1_pt1 | contig 14036 bp, 12 predicted proteins | sample 811231 | NCBI WGS metagenome assembly MDTE01 (sample SAMN05326651, study PRJNA326480) | marine metagenome | isolation source: seawater | place: Indian Ocean: Red Sea | collected 2010 | reverse complement strand
TCCGAGTGTGCGCTCGGCGCGAGCATCATTGTGGACGAACGCAACGCTTCGCATGTCGCTGACTTGTCGCGACTTCTGAAGTCCTGCGGCGTAAGTCACATCAAAGTTTCCGGCTGCGTCATCGGAAATGATGCGGAAGAAAACGATGCCTATTACGCGCGTTTCTCGGAGACCGTGCGGGACGGCATCACTGCCGCCAAAGAGCTCGAGGACGATACTTTCCACGTTGTGGATCACTATCATGATCTTGCGGGGCGATTCGAAAAGAATTACGGGCGTTGTTCGTTCCTGCACTTCCTCACCGTGATCGGCGCCGACTGCAGGGTGTACACTTGCCAGGACAAGGCCTACACGGCATCGGGAATCCTTGGATCGGTCAAGGATCAGCGCTTCCGTGATTTCTGGATGAGTGAAGAAACGCAATCGCATATGCGTAGGATCGATCCTTCTCGCGACTGCCAACATCACTGTGTGGCAGACGCCAAGAACCGCCAGCTGGCGCAATACCTGGATGCCGATCCCGACCACCTGGCATTTGTCTGACGCATAGACCTCCCCAACCGACAAGCGGCCGGCGCCATATCCGGTGTGTTCTGGGTCGTTTCGCGTAGATCTGGCCAGTTCGCCTCTATAAAAAGTCGACCGAAACACCATCGGCTGCTATACCGCTTCGAATTGAGTGGTGTAGTCCTTGGGCAAGGGGCCTCTCATCAGCGCTTTTGACCTCGATAGCGCTGACATTTCAGATCCTGAACTGTTGGCTGTTTCATGAAACTCCGGCGGCACGCGATCAGTGTTGGCCTGCTTGTCGTAATGGCGACCAGCATCGGCTCGGCGACGAGCTCCGCTGAACCCAAACTCAGTATCGACCGTATGGTCGAGTTCTTCGAGATCGTTGTGTTCGGTTCGGACAAGGGTCCCCCTGAGGCAGCCTTCATCCGCAAGTGGCAGCCCGGAACCACACTGACCTACAAGCTTTGCGGCAACGCAAAATCGGTGCTTCGCTTTCGTTCGATCATCGAAAAACATGCCCGAACGCTGGCGCAGGAGACCGGCCTGAACTTCCGGGAAGTTCCAAGCGGCAGGTCCAGTGAGCACTTCGCATTCTGGTTCGCCGAGCCAAATGAGATGATCAAAGCCGGTCTGATGGTGGAGAAGGATCTCAAGACCGTGCGCCGCGCTGCTTTCAGGGCGAGGTGTTATTTCCTCACCTACACCCTGCAAACGGGTGCCTACATCAAGTCGTTGATCGTCATTAACCGTGCCCAGAAGTCCGCGGACCTCGAACACTGTCTGCTGGAGGAGATGACACAGGTGCTGGGTTTGCCGAATGACAACCAGCTCGTCAGTCCTTCCATATTCAATGACAACGAGCGGCACATGGAATTGACGCGGATCGACCGCTTCCTGCTGCGTACCTTGTACGATGACCGCATGCTTGCCGGCACACCTCGGAAACTGGCCCTCATTTTGGCACGTGGCATCATGCTCGATTTGGGGGAAGAGTCGGGCTGGGCTGAATAGGTCACTGGCGCTAACACCGGCGGGAAGCTGTCAATCGAAGCGTACGATCGCACTGCCGGGTGAGGTTACATCGCCCACCTCATCCTTGATGAAGAGTTCGAGCCTCACGCTGCCGGTCTCAGGATCAATCGAACTGATCTCGCCTCCCGAAACGAGGGTTTGCCCCAGATAAGCAGCCTTGCGGTTCGAGTATTCGAATTCGACGAGAACACCATCCTCGCCCAGCCAGTTGGTCGCGACCTGGGCGAGCCAGTCGCCCTGCAGCGGTCCGTCGATGACGATGCCAGAATGCTTCTCAATCTCTGTGGCATAGGTTTCGTCGTAGTGAATGCGATGTGCGTTCCAGATCGCCGCGTTGTAAAGGAACAAGGAGACGTTGGTCGGCGTGTAGGCGTGACCCTTGATGGACTGACCGACCGATAGTTCTTTCAGTTTCGGCAAGACATCACCTCGCAATCCGCGTCTGCACTTCTTCCATCACTGGCTCGCCGGCCTCCGTGGTGATGCGCATTTCGATCTCGAGGAAGATAAGCGGCCCCTGCTTTCCCTGCTTCTCGTAGATATTCCTGATCGTGCGGGTGCCCACCAGGATCTGTCCCGGATAAATCTGCCGGTGAACGGTCATGCGCGTACCACCGGCCATAATGCGCTTTAAGGGCAGTTCCGGCGTTGCGCCCATGGGCGCGAGCCCATCGGGCCCCAGCCCCGTCAATGGGACGACAGGGCGGAACAGGCCGAAGGCGAACATCGGTGGCGCTTTGTCACCATCGAGGTAGGTCTGGCGCACCTGCTCGGTCGCGATCGCATACTTGATGATGTCGCGCCGGGTCACTTCCGCCTTGATTGGCGGTTCGCTTCGCCCGATCCATGACGTGATTTCAGATGTGAGCAGGGTCATGGGTTGGTGAACGACGCACTCAGGCGTCTCCGGTGCTGGCGTGCGGCCGGAATACAGGCAGTGTCACCTCATCGTTGACGTCCTCGAACGCGACCTCGACGGGAAGGTCGATCTCGATCTTTTCGGGATCGACACCGTCGAGGCGGCAGTTCATGCGCACCCCTTCCTCAAGGTCGACTGTGGCCAGGATAATCGGCAGGCAGTCCTGAAAAGCCGAGTGGAAGGCTTGATAAGACACCGTCCAGCTATGCACGCTGCCCAGGCCACTGGCCGTCGTCCAGGTCACTGCCATGGAATGGCATTCCGGGCAGACGGGACGCGGGTAGTGTCGCACGGCCCCGCAGTCGCCACAGGTTTGGAGGTCCAGGCGGTGCGCCTTGAGCGCATCCCAGAAAGGTTGCGAGTCCTCGGTCGGCTGCGGCAGGAGTCGGTTTTCCGAAGGCTCGCTCATCGGATTTACCGGCGCATGATGGCGATGGAACCGTCGCCCATATCACCATATCCGGTCACCAGGCCGACTTCGGCATCGGGGACCTGGGCACTGCCGGCATCGCCGCGCAGTTGCCGGGCCAATTCGACAATGTGGTTCATGCCCGCCATGTGGGATTGAGACAACAGACCGCCGTGTGTATTGGTGGGCAGCCGGCCATCGAGGCCCAATGCGCCATCTTCGACGAAGCCTCCGCCTTCACCCTTGGCACAGAAACCCATGTCCTCGAGCTGACACAGCACCGTGTAGGTGAAGCAGTCGTATATCTCTGCTACGTCGATGGCATCGAGGCCGACGCCTGCCATCTCGAATGCCCGCGGCGCAGCCTTGGCGAGGCCGAGAACGGTCAGGTCCGGACGCTGCGTGATGGCGCTCGGCGAATCGGGATGTCCCTCTGCAACGCCCATGACGTAGACTGGCTTCTGGCGCATGTCACGGGCGCGGTCCGCGCCGCTGATCACGATGGCAGCCCCGCCGTCGCTTTCCACACTGCAGTCGAACAGGCGGAACGGATCGGAGATCATGCGTGATGTCTGATGATCCTCGATGGTGATCGGCTTGGTCATGACGGCATTGCCATTGAGGATCGCGTGATCACGGGTTGTCACCGAAATCTCGGCGAACTGCTTGCTTGTGGTGCCGTAAATCTCCATGTGGCGTCGCGCCATGGGTGCATAAAGCTGGACCGGCGCTACCGCGCCATAGGGCATTTCAAATTCACCGACGATCCGAAACTGGGGAAAGGCGGCGACGCGGGCCGGGGCGCGGGTTCCCGAGTATCCGGTGCGACCCAGAGGAAGGAGCACGTGAGTTGCGATTCCGGCAGTAATGGCCGCGGCTGCCGATTGAATTGCGGCGACACAACTGGCACCGCCCATGGGGGCGGTCACCGAATACCGCAGATCCACGATTCCGAAGTTGGTGATGAAGTCTTCCGCAACCGCAGATCCCGCAAAAAACGGGATGACCCCGTCTATGTCTTTCGGTGTCAGCCCGGCGTCAGCGATGGCGGCGAGCGAGGCCTCCATCTGCAAGGCCGTAGGGCTCTTGTTGCATCCCCGGGTATAGGCGGTCTCACCAATACCAGTGACACAGCATTTGTCTTTGAGGGTATCCATGATTCAGTCACTCAATGATAGCCAAACGGCAGGTCGCTGCAAACCTGGGGAAGGGCGCGGAGGCGCCATCGAGGGCAATCCCGGCTAGCGTCCGGTTTCTTGACGAATTACCGCTTCGACCGATTGAATGAACGCCTCGTCCATGCGGTGGCTGTGGTCACCCCGCCCATCAAGGAGATCGAACCGTGGACAACCGGGTTTGCGAGATGCTGGGAATTGAGTTCCCGCTCTTTGCCTTCACCCACTGTCGCGATGTCGTCGTCGAAGTCAGCAAGGCCGGCGGCTTTGGTGTACTGGGCGCAGCACGCATGACGCCAGGCGAGCTGGATATGGAACTCCAGTGGATCGACGAACATATCGACGGGATGCCGTACGGCGTTGATCTGATCGTGCCTGACAAATTCGTGGGAAAGGATGAACAGCCGTTCCCGGAAGACTTTCTTGCAATGCTGCCGGAGGGGCACAAGCAGTTCGCTGCAGATGTCCTGGAGGGTCATGACGTCAATACCGACGGGGTCGATGACGCGGCGCGCCTCGAGCTCATGGGCTGGGGCGACAATCTCCGTCTGGAAGGCGCCACCGCGATGCTCGATGTCGCCTTTTCGCATCCCATCAAGTTGATCGCCAATGCGCTGGGAGTCCCGCCGCCACCCATGCTGGAGATGGGCAAGGAACGTGGAGTCGCCGTGGCCGCTCTTGTTGGCGCCAAGTCGCACGCAATTCGTCAGGTTCAAGCAGGGGTCGATATCCTCGTCGTCAGTGGGACGGAGGCGGGCGGCCACTGCGGTAGCGTTTCCACACTGGTGCTGGTTCCGGAAATCCACGAAGCCATCCAGGAATACGGTGATACGCCGATACTGGCGGCCGGTGGCATCGCCACGGGGCGACAGATGGCTGCGTGCATGGCGATGGGCGCGGCGGGCGCTTGGACGGGTTCCGTCTGGCTGACCACCGTAGAAGCCGAGACCTCTCCGGTCATAAAGGAGAAATTGCTGGCTGCCGGTTCCAGCGACACCGTGCGCTCTCGCAGTCGTACCGGAAAACATTCTCGACAACTGCGGTCGTCCTGGACCGATGCCTGGGAACAACCGGAGGCCCCTGAGCCTCTGGGCATGCCTTTGCAACGCCTGATCTCGGAACCGGCCCTGAAGAAGGTCGAGAAGCTGTCTGAAGGCGGCCACGAGAGGGCCAGGGATCTCGCTACCTATTGGGTCGGCCAGGGCGTCGGTTTGATGAATGCCAGCCAATCGACCCGTAGCGTCGTCTACGAATTCAAAGAGGACTTCGTCGAAGCCTATGAACGGCTGGCGAAGGCCGTGGGTGCCTAGAGAGGAGCGGGCGCTCCATCGCACCCAAGTCTCGATTACTGGCTTTACGGAGTCCCTCCCCCTAGCAGGGGTAGGATAGGTGGGGGTGGACTTCGGTTACGTAAGAGCCGACGACCAAACTCAAAACACCCCCCTCTACACGCCCCCCTGCAAGGGGGGAGGAAAGTAGGTCCCGATGACTACACCTCGCTCAGCGGAGCGCACTCGATCAAAGCATCGGCGACGACGCACCCCTGCTCGTCGCGAAGGGCGATCAAGGGGTTGATGTCCAGTTCCTCGATCCATTCCCGGGCCCTGACGGCAATCTGAGAGAGATTGACGATCGCCTCGATCACCGATTCGATATCCACTGGTCCTTTGCCCCTGGTTCCTTCCAGCAGCGCATAGCCCCGGAGGTCGGACAGCATCTCCGCGGCAGTGTCCTGATCTACAGGGGCCCGGCGTAGGGCATAGTCGCGCAACACTTCGGCATGAATGCCGCCCAAGCCACACAGGATCATGGGTCCGAACACCGGGTCACGCTTCACACCGAGGATGAGTTCGATTCCTGCTGGTATCATTTCCTGGACCAGAATTCCTCGTACTTCGGCGTCGGGGCGTCGATCTTTGACGGCGCGCATGATTTCCTCGAAAGCGTTCCCCACCTCAGCTTTGTTGCTCAGGCCGAGCTTGATGGCATCGACTTCAGTCTTGTGGGCAATGTCGGGAGAATTCACTTTGAGGACGACCGGATAGCCGACGGCGTCGGCGTGGCGTGCGGCGTCTTCAGGAGAACGGGCGAGTCGTTCCTCCGCCACTCGGAGACCGTGTTCCGCGAGGAAATTCTTGGCGCCCAGCTCTGTATCGACATCCGTGCGGGCGATGGGCGAAAGATCAAGGTCCCGCGTACGACGCAGGCGGTCCAGAAGGGTTTCACGACGTTCGACGAAGTTTGCCAAGGCCGCGATTGCCCGAACGGTCCGTTCGGGATCGGTGAAGTGGGGAATTCCCCCTTCCTTCAGCATCTGCGCCGCCCGGCCATCGCCCGGCATTGCCACCATGGCGAACGGCTTCCCGCTCTCCCGCGCCGCATTGACGGACTCGCTGACCACCGTTGTACCGAGATTCTTAACGTATCCGATCATCTGGCCAAAGAAGAGCACGAGCGTATCGATATCCGGTTGATCGACCAACGCGCCCAGAAAGTCCTTGTAGAAGTCCGGGTCGTTGAAGAGTTGCCCCGTTGCGTCGATGGGATTGGCCACCCCCGCGAACGGGACCCGCTCCTTGAGGCTGGCCTGAACCTCCACGGGGAGTGTCGGGACCTCCAGCCCCGACGCCACGCAGGCGTCAGCGATCATGACCGCCGCGCCCCCGGACAGACTGATGATTCCCACTCGCTTGCCTTTGGGAAAAACTCCGTAGTCAACGAGTTGCGCGATATCGAGCATCTCATCGACGGTATCCACAGCGATGAGACCGTACTGGCGAAAGACGGCTTCGTATGCCTCGTGGGAACCGACGATGGCACCGGTGTGTGATTGGGCCGTTCGCGCGCCGACATCGCTCTTGCCGACCTTGATAATGACGATAGGCCGGTTTTGCTCCAGCGCGGCTTCGGCTGATCCCACGAAGGCATCGCCATCGCGGAGTTGTTCGACATACGCCAGTACCGCCCGTGTTTCGGGGTCGTGCACCACATAGTCGAGCAATTCTGCCAATTCGATATCGGCTTCGTTGCCCGTGGTCGCGAAAAGGCCCAAGCCGAGGTCCAGCGCCGTCGCCTGGGCAAGGATGTAGGCACCGTACATGCCACTCTGCGAAATCAAGGCGATTGGGCCGGGCTTGTGATCTCGTTCCAGTACGGCGCTGAACGTCGCCGTAAGACCGGATCGCAGGTTCATCGTGCCCATGGAATTTGGTCCGCAGATCCTCACCCCGTGCTGCCTGGCCTCCCGCACCAGCCGGGCTTGGAGGTCGCGGCCCTCATCGCCGAGTTCAGCAAAGCCCGAGCTGAAGATCAGGACAGTGGGTACGCCTTTGGCCGCGCAGTCCTCGAGGACGTCCGGAATGCGTGCAGCAGAGACCGCCAGCAACGCCAGATCGACGGAGCCGGGAATATCACGGACCGATGCGTAACATTGAAGCCCGCCGATGGAGTCATATCTCGGCGAGACCGGGTAGATCTGCCCTTCGAATCCGTACTTTCGCAGATACTTGATGGGCCGCCCGCCGACTGAGTCTTCCGCTTGAGAGGCACCGACGAGTGCGATCGAACGGGCCCGGAACAACATGGCCAGCGGATGGATCCCGGAAGCATCGCTGTCAGTCAATGGGACGTTGTCATTGTGTTCGACCAAACGGGACCTCAAACCAGTTGAGAACCGCAAAGCGGGGCGGTCAATTCACGATGCGGCGAACCTTAGACGGACGTTGCGGAATGCGCGAGTCGTGCTTCCACCAGGTCAAATTGCGCAGCCATAAATTGGGATGCCAATATCCAGCCGGTGACTGATGTCCGCCTTGTTGAGCCTCTCGGAGATTCTTCAGGGACTGTCGGCTCAGCAATTGAGAAAGGAGTGAACGTGGACGTCATCGTGTTCGGAGGCGGCGGACTGATCGGCTCATACGCTGTGGCCGACCTGTGTGAGTTGGGCATGGAGGTGGTGGTTTTCAGTCGCAGTGCGCCCAAGGGAATTCTCAAATCCTATGAGGATCGTCTCCATTGGATCTACGGCGACGTGGGTGACGCCGAAGAGGTGGCACGGGCGGTATCGGACAGCGGTGCCGGGCGTATCGTCCATCTCGCGGCAGCATTGCAGTTCGACTGTGACCGCGCTCCCGATGCTGCAATGCGAATCAATATAGGAGGCACAATCAACGTCCTCGACGCGGCACGCAATCACGGTGTCGAGCGCGTCGTGTTTGCCAGTAGTGGCGCGGCGTTCGGCGTTCGTGCCGACCGCCAGCTCGAAGATGTGCCGGTCGGGCCCGAGATCACGATTTATGGAAGCAGCAAGCTGTTGGCCGAACAGATTGGGATCCGTTATGCCGAGCAACACGGTTTCGATTTTATCGCTCTCCGCTACAACATGACCTTCGGCCCGGGCAACGTTACGAGTCCGGGCATGGCAAAGGTCATCCAGGATATTACCGGCGCCATGGACGGTGATGCAGTCACGATATCCGAGGTCGGAGGTGAGCTTCAGCGTCACCTGACCTATGTCCGCGATTCGGCGACTGCGACAGTGCTCGCTCTGACGCATCCCAATCCATCTCACCACGTCTACAACGTTGCCGGTCCGGACGAAAATTATGTGACGCTGCGCGAGTTCACGGAGATGATGAAAGAGGTCGAGCCGAATTGCGGAGCCGTCACCTTTACGGGGCAGGGTCGCGAAGCCGGCGCCGTCGACACAACGCGCATCCGTGACGACCTGGGTTACCAGCCGCAATACAGCATTCCCGACGGGCTTCGTGCGCAGCGAGAAGATCGGAAGAAATGGTGGTGACGCGTATGCCCGGGAAGTCGTTGTCATTGGGGTTGCGCCCAGGATCCGCTGCGTTCCAGGCAGATTGACCTTTGACGCGGAGCGGGGACATACCTGTCCCGCCATTTCGTAGTAGAATTCACCAACGACACTTGCCGGCCGGAGGAGCTCGATCATGAAACAGCCCTTTGCGCATCCCATGATGCCGCTGCCGACCAGCGATGAGCTGGCCCGCCAGAACTTCATCGCTAGCCTCAAGATGCACATGGAGGATCATGTCTATCCGGCAGACGCCGTAGTGGGACGAACCCGCGTTGCATCCAAGTTTCGCGCGCAAAACGGTCGCGATCCAAAGGGGCGGGTGGAATGGCGTCACGCCATGGAAGAGGATCCGTTCGTCCAGACCTGGAGTTCTATGGCGCGAACCATCCAGGAAATGACCTGGGATACCGTGGGTGAGATCGTTCAGCATCAGCTGCCGGAGCTGATCGAGAAGAGCCGGATTCAGGCACCCCAGGGAAGCCTGACACTGGATCCAGAGCTCAAGGTCCCGGCCTACAACACCGCAATCGATATTCACTGCATGCCGGGCGGCTATCACACCGATATTGCCGAGGACGACGTCTATGCCGGCGCGATCTTCGATCGCGGGGCCTACTACTACGGATTGCCGATTCGCGGCTCATCTGCCCTCGAGTACCGGGACAGCCGCGAACGCCTGCAGCGCGCGATACCAGGATATACGCTCATCGATTACGTGAAGCAGCAGTTTCCGGACCTGAAGCCTCAGCGAATCCTGGATCTCGGTTGCACGATCGGGGGAAGTACGGTTCCTTACGCCGAACGGTTTCCTGATGCCGAGGTATACGGTGTTGATGTTGCGGCACCATCTCTGCGCTACGCACATGCCCGTGCCGAGCACCTCGGCGTTGCCGTTCACTTCCGCCAGGAAAATGCAGAGGCACTTTCGTTCGAGGACGAGTCCTTCGATCTCGTCGTGTCACACGGCCTGTTTCACGAGACTTCGGCCAAGGCAACACCGCGCATCCTCAAGGAATGTCACCGGGTGCTACGCAAGGGATGTGTGACGATGCACATGGACACTCAATTCGCCCGTGGCCTCGACGACTATCAGGCCTACTACTGGGATTGGGATACGCATTACAACGCCGAGCCTTTCTGGGGCACCCTGCATCATTCGGATGCTCGAGAACTGCTGGCCGATGCCGGTTTCGCGCGGAAGACGATCACCGAAGTTTGGCCTCGTCCGCAGGCGGACGGCTGCGTCGCGTACGACCCTGTGCGGGATGCTGGGGGAGAACTCGTCGGCACAACGATTTTCGCAGGCCAGAAACTCTAGAGCGGCCCCGGCTGCAACTCTCATTCCTTGCCCACCCCATGCAGGGGAAGCGAGGATATGAGCCACCCGATCAGACTTACTTGGAGACGTCCTCGATGATCTGATCGTAGTTCGTTTCGCTCTCACCGCTTTTGATCTGATCGAGTTCGACCTGGATAATGCGCAGAATGCGCGCAATATAGTCGGCACGCCATTGGTCACGAAAAGCGTCGGTCGTCTCATCGGGTTCGTGATCTTCGATCGCCTGGTGCGTCGGCCACTTCTTCTTTTCGGCAAGGCGTTCGTGCGTGTCCATGCGTTCGCGGATGACCGAAACTTCAGCGGCCAGCGCCATGATCATGGCGTACAGCTTGTCGATATTGGGATCATCGAAAAAGTAAGGGCGACGGCCTTTGGCGGTACGGATGCGCACGGCCTCGGGTTCATGGTAAGGGTGGCCCGGAGTCCAGTTCCTGCCTTCGGCGACAGGCTTTGATGTGGTTCGTCGTGGTGACTTCCGGGCAGACGCCGTCTTGGCAGGTTTCTTCACAGTCCTTTTCGCAGATTGCGTTTTGTTTTTCACTGCTTTGGCCATGCGCTCCTCCCAGCGATCCGTTGCCAGCGTGTCACGAGACATGCGGCATACCGGTCTAACTCCAATCGTGCGACCTGGCGGATGTCAACTCGCCTGATCCGCAAGTCCTAGCCTCTTCACTGCACACCTTGACCCCAAACGTCCGCGGATGTCTCATCAGCAACTACGGCATCACGCCGCCCCGTCTCTTCCTCGGTCCAACACGAAGCCGGAAATAAACTGTGCAGGTTCCCTCGGCTCTTGCCCGTCTCGACAGGCGCTATTTTACCGTGTTGGGCGCGTGTTTGACCCAGTTTACGATTGTCGGCTTCCTGTTCGCGTACGGCCTGTTTTTCAAGTTCTTCGAGGTCGAATACGGCTGGTCGCGCACTTTGCTGTCCAGTTGCGTTTCATTCGCCTTTATCGTGATGGGTGTCCTGGCATCATTCGGGGGTCATCTCAGCGACCGCTATGGGCCGCGGCCGGTTCTCGCCACGACAGGCGCTTTGTGCGGCATCGGATTCGTTCTGCTTTCGCAGGTCTCACAGCCGTGGCAGTTGTTCGCGTTTTTTGGCCTGCTACTCGGTCTGGGTCTTGCGACCCACGATGTCGTCACTCTCTCGACAATCGCGAAGCAGTTCCACCGTCGCCGCGGCATGATGACCGGCGTCGTGAAAGTGGGGACTGCGGCCGGCCAGATCTCCATCCCGCCCGCCGCTGCGGCTCTGATCGCGATCTATGACTGGCGTCTGGCGATTATGATCCTGGGATGCGCTGCGATAGTGCTGCTGATCTTCGCTGCGTCACTGATTCAGAGCCCGGAACCGGTCAAGGATGCGAGTCGAAACATCGAAGCTACGGGTTCCAGCATTCGTGAGGCGCGCGGCAACCGCACGCTGTGGATGCTCTGCGCCATCCAGTTCTCGTTTTTCACGTCCCTGACAACGATCCCCCTGCACGTGGTCGTTCACGGCATGGATCTCGGGATGACAGCTGCATGGGCCGCATCGCTTTTGTCGGTAATGGCGGCGGTGAGCATCGTGGGACGCCTGACCGTGGGAACGCTCGTTGATCGCATCGGTGGCCGGCGCGCCCTGATCCTGTGCCTGGTGCCGTTGATCTTGAGCTTCCTCATATTTTTTTCAAGCTCCTCAATATGGATCGTGTTCGTGGCGGTTGCCGTCTACGGCTTCGGTCATGGCGGCCTGTTCACCGTCATGTCCCCAACGGTCGCCGAATTTTTTGGGTTGAGGGCGCACGGTGCAATCTTCGGAATCGTCGTGTTCTTTGGCACGATCGGCGGCGCGCTGGGTCCGATCGTGGCCGGGCGCATCTTCGATGTAACGGAAAGCTATTCACTGGCGTTCACCGCCCTGGCGACTCTGGCTGCCCTTGGCCTGGTTCTAGTCTTTAAGCTGCCGACATCAAATGCAGAGGTGCATCGCTAATGGTGTCGCCATGTCTTGTGGCACAGTGTCTCCAGAGCGCGGTCAATTTAGGTAGCCGGACCGTGCACCTGACCAATACTCACGCGCCACAAATGGCATACTAGCGGTCATGAAGTGCTGGCAGATCTTCACTCTGCCGGCCGTGTCTGAACGATTCAGCAAACAGAAGGTGACGCATGTTGAAGTTCTACTACAACGCCGGTCCCAATCCTATGAAGGTGGCTCTGTTTCTTGAAGAGGCCGGCCTGGACTACGAGCCGGTACCCATCGACATGCGTACTGGCGATCAGCACAAGCCAGTGTATCTGGCGATCAACCCGAACGCGAAGGCCCCGGCAATCGAGGACGATGGCGTTGCCGTTTTCGACAGCAATGCCATCCTTTTGTACCTCGCCGAGAAAACCGGCAAATTCCTGCCCGAGGGAACCCCGGAAGCACGGGCGGGACTTCTGTCCTGGCTGATGTTCGTCGCCACGGGTGTGGGGCCGTACTCGGGGCAGTCCGTACACTTCAAGCATTTCGCGCCGGACCAGATTCCTTACGCCATCAATCGTTATGACTTCGAGGCCGAGCGTCACTACGGAATCCTGGACGCGCATCTCGGCGACAATCACTACATGCTCGGCGAGACCTACACGATCGTCGACATGGCCGTCTGGGGCTGGGCGCGCATGATTTCACGCGTCATGAACGAGGAAGCCATGTCCACCATGCCCAATCTGAAGCGGCTGATGGACGAAATCGGCGCCCGGCCCGCCGCGGATCGCGCGGTGGCTCTGGCCACCCAGCATAAATTCAAGGCCGAGATGGATGAGGAAGCGCGGCGGGTCATGTTCCCGCAGAACCTCAGACTCGCGGATTGAGGCAAGCAAGCACCGATCCCTCTTCAATCGCTTTCCAGACGTTGTTCGAGTTCGTGGCGGCGGACCTTGCCCGTGGTTGAACGCGGCAATTCGGAAGCATCAATGAAGATGACGTCTTTCGGGTGCTTGTAGCTCGACAGGTCGTGTCGGCATCGCTCCAGGACATCCGCTTCGGTCAGGTTGGATTCGTTTCGCACGACAAACACGACCGGCACCTCGCCCCACGCGGTATCGTTCTTGCGCACGACAACCGCTTCATCGATTCGATTGTCGGCCAACAGGACATTCTCGATTTCCGCCGGGTAGATGTTTTCGCCCCCTGACTTGATCATGTACTTGACGCGATCGACGTAATCGAGGGTTCCGTCAAGGTTTCGGCGCATGACGTCGCCCATGTGAAACCAGCCGCCTCGGAAGGCGATGGCATTCGCCTCATCCGCGTTCCAGTAGCCGCTGAACAGGGTCGGCCCGCGCACGGCAACCTCGCCGGGAATGCCGAGAGGAACGTCGTCGTCATTGGGGTCGACCAGACGCACCTCGCAGAACGCACTCTGCCGTTTGGACAAGCGGGTCGGGGCGAATCCCACGGGAATCGTGGCTCCCGTCGCAGGAGGTAAACCGGTCTCGGTTGAGCCGAACGAGTTGATGTACCGGGCACCAAGGCGGCGTGTGGCGGCGGCGATCTCTTCTGGCGGTACCAGATCGGCCATCGTGCCGCACAGGCCGACGGATTTCACTTTGGCATTACGTTCATTCAGGGCGGCGGTGAATGGTTCGATCATCCCCGGTATCAGCACCAATGCCCGCATGGGAACGCCTTCGATGATGTCGATAATCTTGTCCGGCTGATACCCGTCGACCACGTGCACGGTGCCGCCCCGCAACAAGGTCGCGATGGAACGGTCGGTCGACACCATGTGAAAGAAGGGAGCCCAGGCAACGAAATTGTCGCCGATGGGGACTTCCAACTCAGATGCGTAGCAC
>MDTE01022768.1_pt1 | contig 14036 bp, 8 predicted proteins | sample 811231 | NCBI WGS metagenome assembly MDTE01 (sample SAMN05326651, study PRJNA326480) | marine metagenome | isolation source: seawater | place: Indian Ocean: Red Sea | collected 2010 | reverse complement strand
CCTTTACCTCAAGCAATGTCCCGTTAGTAACGGTGTTTCCATCCAATGTGGTCTTTATCGATATGGTGTTTTTATCTCCCTTCTCTGAAGCGAGTGGCACTATAGTCAAGATCGTGAAGTTAGCAACATCTCCTCTGGAAACAGTTGTTTGTATGCTAGTGACCTCGCCGGCTGGGGGAGCTTCTCCGGACATGAAAATTTGTATCGGCCATGTGTTGCTTGAAGATAGTGCTCTGATTTCAAAGACGAGAGGGACATTGCCCAGATTCGAAAGAGATAGTGTTGTAGAAACTGTGTCTCCATTGAGTACTGCTCGGGATTGGGAAATTGCTAGAGGCCCCAATTCCTCCCCTTCTGAGTCCAAGATCTGAGTGGAGAAATCTCGGCTCTCAAATACCTCTGCTACTGCGGTCTCGATGGTCTGCAAAGAAGGATCGTTAACAGAAGTGGTCACGCAAGTGACAAGGTTTGTCGTCCCAGATGCTAGGCCCGATGATGTAGGTGGGACCTTGACTCGGATTGGGACTGGGACGAACTGGAGTCTGCTAAGAGGTCCGATTGTAGCTTCAGATGACTGGCTGCTGCCTACGCGAATAATCCACCTGTCCTCGCTCTCACAGGAGATGCTGTACTCAGTAGGCCCGTTTCCAATGTTCCTTACCGAGATAGTGAATAGAGCGAAATTGTCTGGCTTGGCACCAAGACCCTGAGTTCCTGCTGGGACCGTGTAAAGTCCTTCCACCCTATCCACACCCACAGAGAGCCTGACAGAGTGGGATACTGTTGGCGCCATTTTGTCGTAAAGAATCAGATCTGTTACGAATAAACCCGGCAATGCGTATCTACTGTCGGTATCTGCATCTTCGTCAGTTAGGTTCAGCGTCACAATTACTCTGTCTCCAGTCTGACCGTTAGGGGAGAGGACCCAAGGGGATGTCTCATTGAGTGTCTTGGACCATTCGTCCTGGGGAGTGTCTAGAACGCCTGATTCATCCATTATCTGCACCGCGGTTACAACTAATTCAACCGTGATTTCTGAGGTTCCCTCGTTCAGCAGTTCTAGTTGGAAAGTTGCCCAACTTTGGGTGCTAGGATCAAGGTCCCTATGTTTTGCAGATTGTGCTTCTTGGAAGTCGGATGGGTGAGATCCGTCCTCCATCAACGGTGTAAGTCGCACGCCAATCTCAGTAACCTCGAATAGTAGTTCGAAAACATTGTTGTTGGATCCCGAATTTTCGTCATTTAGCTCTTCCACTTCGGAAAGGTAGTCGAGAGTTAACTTTACCAGATGTTCGCCGGTTGATTGGAATGAGTGGTAAATGGAGAACGTCTCGACTGCGCCTCCGGGTAATGATGGCATTGTGTAGGTGCCAATCTCTGAATCGTCGGAAGTATCCTGCAACCGTATGGAGTAATCCCCAGTAGCGGCTGCTGCCTGATTAATCCATGAAAGCTGGATTGAGATTGTTTCCCCCTTCAGGGGGCTTGTGTCGGATGTGAAGATTGAGTTCGGCACTACCGACAGATCCGACTCCTGACGCTCTACAGCATCTGCGGAGAGAACCAAAGAGAATTCTTGAGCAAAACCTCCGGAGTGTCCGATCTGAATGGTCCAAGTGCCTGCTTCCCCCGAAGGGATTCTGATTCTCTCTAGATTGTTCAGTTGGTCTCTGGATCCTCCTGATTGGCTAACCCCATTTGCAAAGTTGTTCCCGAAATATTCTGTACCACCTGGAGAAGTCAAAATTAGGTCGAGATCGTTAACTAGCCTGCTAGCATTTTGATCCGAGGATGATGACCCTTCTCTGTCGTTCCATGCAAGTGTAGCCTCTAACCCCGAATCACCCGAAACCTCGAATGTGTAGATGAAGCTGTGACCAGGGAGTAATTGTCTATCTTGGTCGTAGAAAACGGTAAGATTGCCCACTTCGCTTTGGGGGAAGAGGCTGTTCGTTAAGTTTAGCTGGCCCCAACCCTCAATGTTGTTCGGGACATCCTTTTCCCCGATATCGTCAGCTCCATTTACTAGAAGGGCCCTGATAAGGTCTGATCTTGGGGTTTGAATTCCTGCTTCTTCCCTCAAGAACTGTCTTGCCATAGCTGAGGCGCCGGCTACTACTGGTGTGGCCATCGAGCTACCGCTCATTGTCATGTACAGCGGAGTAGTAGAGCTGTCATGGGTGGAGTCTGAACATGGGCCTCCTGTTGCAAGACTAGCCTCCTCCGCCCTAGCAGAACAAATCATTACCCCTGGTGCGACCAGCTCGGGCTTAATCCTGCCATCTGAGGTGGGTCCAACGGATGAGTTGCCGGTTACAGATCCCAATGGTTCAGACCCGAATGCACCTGTTGTTGATGCACCTACGGAGAGGACATTTTTCGCGGTACTGGGGGAGGTGACTCCGGACTGGGCCATGTCACCGACGGAGAAAATAACCAGGAACTCTGGATAGTCGTTTGAGAACCAATCGGCCGATCTGGCATCTGAAGTGTAATCGCCCACTAGACTGGTGCTGCCCCAGCTGTTTGTGTGGATGTATGCATCGTTAAGATGAGAGTGCTCAAACATGTCGTATAGTGAGCCCCATCTGGCTAGGATCCCGGAGCTATCGACCTCGAGTTGGTAAAAGTGGAATGTTGATTCTGGAACCATCCCCGTGGCATTCTCATCTCCGGATCCGTCCCCTAGGAGGGTTGCAGCGACGTGGGTCCCATGACCACTATTGCTGTCAGCTCCTGAGTTGTCGGGTCCGAACAGGTTGTATACTGGACTCCTCAGCCTTCCATCGAAGTCTCCGTGATCAGAATCGAGACCCGTATCGGTGATTCCCAGGACCTCGCCCTCTCCGGTCAGATTCGAAGTGTAGATTGATCTGGCATAGTCGATACCGCTGATCATACTTGCATTCGTGTTCTGAATGGAAAGTACCTGTCCTGGCTCAATCTTCAGAACTCTGTGATCCAATGCCAGATTGGGAATTATGGTAGCGTCTGATAGCTTGATCTGGCAAAGTCGGATATCGCAATAAGAGGAGTGTTGGCTTACTCCGTCATTTTCAGAAATTTCCATCTCTAGCCTGGTGTTCTCTTCTTCTGAATTAATTGGGGAAGGTATGACGTCAAGGTCCAGGATGGCGTGCTTGGTGAGCATAGTGGGCAACAGGGAAGGAGAAATCTTCCACATTGATGGCATTGGACCTATCCAACGGACTTGCGAAAGATCCTGGATCTGTTTTATCGACTCTGCGGAGTTCCTACTAGGTAGAGCAATTACTACCGAATCGTCTGGAATGCTGTCTATGATCCCAATTCCCAGACCCGAAAGAGCGTCTTCCAATGATTGAAGATCCCCACTAACTGATTGGACTACGTGCAGCCTTTGATCGAGGGGGTTTTCCAATCCAGAGATTTGCCAAGGGCCAAGGGGGATTTCCTCGGATTTGGGGTCAAAACTCCCAAATGGGGAATGGATTATTCCGGATGACTCGGGTATCTGATAACGGCTTGAAACTGGGTTATGTAGCTCATTCCAGACTTCGTGGGTGGATTGCACGGATTGAAATGAGTGAGGGTTCTCTTCGATTGAAAAACTAGATGAAATGGAAAAAGTTAGTGGGGAAATGATGATCATTGCAATGACGACGCACAGCGATTTTGATGAAGTCATGCGTATTTCGGAGAATATAGTCTCTTTTGACTATTGACTCTGTGCGAGCGCGAATAATCGCTAATTTATTGAGTAATATCGCGCGATCGACTCGTCTGTCTTTGTGACTGATTTTTCCCAATCGGCCTCAATACCCATTAGTGCCCTGATGCAATCAATATTTTCTGGTATCACATCGCTTTCCTGGTGTATGGCTTGGAAGTAGTATAATCTGTCCCCTAGCAACTTGACGCCGTCCTCCCATACGAATATCTCGTGCAGGTCACCCCACTTCCTACCTATATCACGAGCCATTTCCATGACTTCGGCAGTAGTTGTTATCCTGTTTTCTGAACCGTTCATGATTATCACCCTAGGAGAATTGGACCACATTTCAATAATTGACTCGGTCGTTAGGCCGTGACCTGATGGCAAATCGGCGATAATCGAGTGCACGTGCATTATGGTTGTGGGAACCGCTACGGCCAAGCTGTTGATTTCTATTTCTGGCTTTACCGTCTTTACATCGGGGCCGTGGTGGCTTGGGACCTTCAGAACTGGCTTAATTGCGTTTATGGGTCCCTTGCTGGAGTCACCCGGATCTGCCGCCCTTCTAATCATGGTGCACTCTACCTTTAGAGAGCCGCAGTAGTCAAACAGGGGCACTAGAGTACGAGAAAGTCCCGTGGTATTGCAAGAGACTACTCGGGTTCCTTGTGCATTTAGGTTCTCCTTGTGGTTTGCTGATGATGTGTATGAGAGCCCGGTAAGTTCGTGCTTCTCCCCTCCTTGAAAAATGTACTTTACACCGGCAGACTGGTACTTTTCGAGGTTGTCTCCGCCCATCTTCCCTGGCGAACAATCGACTACGATATCTGAGGCAGCCAGTAGTTCCGAGATCCCGCCCTTGCAGTCATACCCATTCTCTGAGAATTGCTCAATTCTATCCTGATCATCGAAGGTGCAGTAAAGTGGAAATCCTCTCTTAACTGCTAAATCGCAACCGAAACTGGGCCCAGTCTTTGTTACTCCAACCACTTCCATGTCATCCTGAGCATCTACTGCGTCCGCTACTCTCTTACCTATGGTCCCGAATCCGTTAATTGCGACCTTTATGCTTCCCATAAGCCGTCCCCAGGTGCTTGCCGTCAAACATACTTCGTCTGAAGGTCGCCTATGAACCTAGCGAAATCGGCAAGAGTCAATAACAAGTCACCCTTTTCTCAATGCGTAGTAGGACCCAACAGAGGTGACACGTGTGAGAGAAGCCGCCTCCAAGAGCATGAAGTTGAACAGAGATTTAGACAGGTATGTGGAGAAAGCTCTTGATCAAGGGAGGCCAGTAAAAATTGGCTGGGGAAGAGCCGGAGACGAAAGGCCGAAGAACGGAGAGTTCGGAGTAATGACCCATCTCCCCGAAGGTGCTAGGGTATTGTGTCTTGGAAATCTGGGAGAATGTGTGGGATCGGCTAATCGTGGAGGAACCTTGACCATCCGGGGCAGCGCGGGCTCTATGCTGGGATCTTTTCACGAATCTGGAAAGACGGTAGTTGAGAAAGATGTAGGAGCAAGGGCCGGATTCAAAATGATGGGTGGAGAAATTTCAATTCAGGGTTCTGTTGGTGATGAAACAGGGGCTGGAATGTCTGGTGGGACGATATTAGTCAGAGGGCATTCAGGCGGAAGTTTGGGTTCAGGAATGTCTGGTGGTACAATTGTAGTGATGGGTTCAGTAGGTTCTGATCCCGGCATAGGGATGAGTGGTGGGAAGATTATCATCTCAGGAAGTTGCCCCCCGCCTCCAAGTGGAGTGGAAATGAGGTCCATAGAAAAGAGCGAAATTTCTGATTTCGAAGAGCTTCTCAGTCCAATGGGGCTGTCACTTAATGAAGATGCTTTAGTTCTAGAGGCTGTTGCAAATCTTCCCAGTCCAAGCGAGTTTGTCGGAAGTTCAATCTCCGAAAGGTTCGAAAATATCTCTCTTTGTCAAAATGAAGACGAGCTTTCTGAATTTGCCCAGTTGGATCACTTGACTCTCCTTGTCCCGAATGGCTCCGATTCTGAAGGTTTACTTCTTGAAGTTCCGTGGATAATTAGTTGCGAAACGACCGTCGGATCTGAGGAATGGGGGGGCTGCGAGATGCCAGCAATTGTCAGAAAGGAACCCAGGGGGGTTGATCTACTCCTTGTCGGCCAGAAAGATCTTCCCAATTCAATAGACTACGTGAGTAATTGCGCAGGACTTGTATTAGACATCTCAGAATTTCCAAGTTTGAATGATGCTGAGATTGAGGCAATAATAGTTTCATTGAGGAGCCGTATGGCAGACCCAACCATTGTCATGCTTAGGGGGAATATTGGAAGGGTTGAGCGACTATTCCGCTTGGTAATGGATTTAGAGCTAGATGGGGCAATAGTAGAGTGCGCATCCCCCAACGGGTCTAGGCTTGCTTCCGCCCTCCCAAAAATAGGAATGGCAGCTAGGGCAATGGGAATCAGCGAAGCTGGCAAATTTGTAATTATTGATATCGATTACGAACCTGGTGCAAAAGATCTGCTGGTGGCCCTAGCCTCCGGTTTTACTGCGGTATTATCCCCCAATTCTGGAGGAAGCATTCCATCGAAAATCAATGATTTGACCGAGGAACTACGAGGATGGATGAGGGAAATTGGAATTGACAGGATTGATCGCATAGGAAGGAGGAACCTAAGAGCGAATGATTACGACACGGCTGCAATCTCTGGACTTCGACTAATTGGATATGACCGGCCTCTAAAGATGTGGCTAGACTTGAGGTGAATGAATGCCAACTCTTGAATTGAAGCACTCAACAATTAGCTATATCCAGAATCTGCACGGCAGCGAACATCATCCGGAGATTTGGTCCAAATGGCTTCCAGATATTGGATGCCCGGTAGATAGCAATGACGATGTTTCTGTAGAGGTTGAGGTGTTTCCTGACAGGCCTGATCTGCTAAGCCATGAGACGATAGCTAGGGCATCCAGATCATTCCTATTGACGGGGAAAAACGAGGTTGACTTGGATGTCGTTCCAGGGGAAGTTTCGCTATCCGTCGACCCGTCACTAGAGAATGTGAGGCCAGTAATAATGGGGGCTGTGGTGAGGGGGGTCGATACTGGATCTAATCCTGAGGAACGTGATGATTTCATCCAGTCACTAATGGACCATCAGGAAAAACTGCATATGACACTAGGTAGAAGGAGAAAGTTGGCGTCTATCGGGGTTCACGATCTCTCATCCCTTGTCCCCCCTTTACGAGTAACAACAGTGCCAAAATCATACTCTTTCACGCCCCTAGCGTGTTCAGAAGAAATGAGCATATTGGAAATTTTAACTGACCACCCGAAGGGAAAGGAATATGCTCACCTAATGGAGGGGCTAGATTCATTTCCAGTAATACTGGATTCGAAAGATAGGGTTCTCTCATTCCCCCCCATAATCAATGGGAGCCATACTAGCGTTCACGAAGAAACCCGTGACTTCTTCATCGACGTGACCGGATGGGATAAGCGGGCATGCGAAGCTTGCCTTCTGCTGGTTTGCTTGTCTATGGCAGAAAGGGGAGGGGTGGTGGAGGGCATAGAAATCTCTGGACCGGGGGGCAAGACTGTATGTATGCCAAGGGGCGAGGCGCGGAAGCATCGTGTTCCTGATAGGCTGATTAGAAGGATATTGGGCCTTGAATTGAGTTCAGAAGAGTTGTCCAAGGCGATTCAGAAGATGGGAGGGTGGCTTGAGGAAAGCAGGACGGTCACAGATGGGCCAAATGAATACGAGAGATGGGTTGATTGTGTGGTTGGGGAGATGGAGCACCTAATTTCAATGCCAAGGTGGAGGAGCGACATCATGCATCCGATAGACATTGTTGAAGATGTGGCAATCGGATTTGGATTTGACAATCTCCCCAACATTCTTTCATCTACTCACATTGATGCCGTGCCTCTCAAGACATCCCACCTTAGAAGAAGATTTGGAGAAAGCATGAGGGCTTGTGGCCTCCAGGAAGTGCAAAGTCTTACTTTGTCAAATGAAGAAGATCAGTTCGAGAAAATTAGGTGGCCGCAGAAAGAGGGTTTGGCAATAATTGCTAATCCCATAACCTCGGAGCATACCGTTCTAAGGCAATATATCCTCCCTTCTCTACTAAAATTACTTTCTGCAAATCGTCATCACGAGCTTCCTCAGAGAGTCTATGAGATGGGGATAGTGGTTAGAGAGTCTGTAAACTTCGAGAGGGGGGCTTGGGCTTGTGCTGAAGTTGGTAGTGGCTTCACTTCTGCAAAGGGAATTGCTCAGGCAATATTGAGGGACATGGGTGCTCTTACTGATGACTTTGAGTTCGAATCGACCGGGCCAGGGCAGGGCCCGTGGATTCGAGGAAGAGGGAGCAAAATCATCGTTAAGGGCGAGGAGATAGGAGAGTTTGGCGAGGTCTCCCCTGAAGTCAGCGAATTGTATGGGTTGAAATCGCCGATTCAAGCTGGTGAAATAGATCTCGATCTTATTGCGAAGATTATCCCGGATCCTGTAATCTAATTGTCGTCACCTTTCTTTGAAAGCAACTTCATTGCATCCAAGAACTTCTTGTCTTTGAGGTGATTTTCTTCTTTCTTCTCGCCTCCCTTTTTACCGGTCTTTCTCTCGTACTCTACAACGTTCCTCATGTAACTAGATCTGGAAATACTCGGCTTGGCGGGTTTCTTCTTCTTGAACGGCCATACCGGTCCCATGTGTTGCGAGCAGCGAATACAGACATCAGTATTTCCCTAATTTGTATCGATTTTCAGTAGTTTTCATGAGGTTGGTTCTTCTTTGGTGATTTATGCCAGAGGATGAAGTCGGAGCGGATGAGGCCGGCAGAGGCCCTTCCATAGGGCCTCTCGTAGTTTGTGCACTATCGGTGCCCAGGTCTGACAGAGAATTGCTTTTTGACCTAGGTGTTGACGACTCGAAGAGTCTTAGCAAGAAAGTTAGAGAGTCAATCTATCGAGAAATATTGTCATATTCAGAATCCAGATCATGGGGGGTTGGTTTGGAGATTTGTGATGCCTGGAAGATTGACAAATGGATGAGTTCTGGGTCGTTGAACTCTCTGGAAGTAGAGCTGTTCGCAGGCGCAATAAAATTGTCGGCAGAACCAAGCGAAGTTGGTTCAATTTTTCTTGATGCATGTGACGTAAATGCTGATAGATTCGGAAGAAATGTCATGTCAAGACTGGGGGAGAGTTGGAGGCACTGTGTAGTGAAGTCTGAGCACCAAATGGATTCTGCAGACTTAATTGTCGGCGCTGCTAGCATCGTCGCCAAGGTTACCAGGGACAATGAGATTGGTAGGCTTTCAAGACTTATGGGGGTAGAGCTTGGTTCGGGGTACCCATCGGACCCAGTCACCAAGAAGGCCATAGATTTGCTATGCAGTTCCGAAGAGCCCCATGAAGCGCTTAGATGGAGTTGGGCTAACGTAAACAGATCTTGGATTTCTAAGAACAAAAGGCCGATGCCAGACAGATTCCCCGAAAGTGGCAACACGACCCAATCGACGCTTGGAGATTGGAAATAGCAAGAATGGTGAAATGCAACCCTTGTCCGGTGAAATCTATAGGCATGAGTGAAGAGGTTGATTGGGGCTCCGAAGTATCCTTGACGGTTCGCAAGTATGCATTGCAGAACTCCATCGAGTATAGTGGCAAGGGAGAGTCGGGGAGCGTCTTAGGTAGAGTGCTTTCCGAACGAGCGGACCTAAGAAATCGCGCTAAAGAACTGCTTCACTTGGTAAACGAGGAAGTGCGGTTGGCAAACTTATTGTTCGAAGAAAAGGGGTCAAATGAAGTAGTTTATGAACTCGAATCAATAGACCCAAAAGCTCTGGAAAGAGAGAAGCACAAGAAGGCAGAAGGACTCAAAGATCTCCCTGGAGACACTTCTCAAGTTGTACTCAGGTTCGCACCAAACCCTAACGGGCCCCTCTCAATAGGTCACTCCCGAGGAGTAGTGATCAACTCGGCATATGCGGAAATGTATGGGGGAAGTGTTGTACTAAGGTTTGACGATACAGACACCAAGGTAAAACCTCCAATAATCGACGCCTATGGTTGGATTGAAGAGGAATATGAGTGGTTAGCAGGCAGACCGGCTGATGTTGTCATCAGGGCTAGCGAAAGGATGCCCGTCTACTTGGGATTCGCTGAGAAGATGCTGGCTGAAGGGCACGGGTATGTCTGCCGGTGTAAAGCTGAAGACTTCAGAACTTTCAGGGAATCGAAGATGAGTTGCCCTTGTAGGGGGCGTGGAATTCCTGAAAGTTTAGAAGACTGGAGTTTGATGAACACAGGTGGGCTAGGTGAAGGTGATGCGGTGGTCAGAGTTAGGACTGACATGACGCTTCCTAACCCGGCATTAAGAGATTGGCCAGCACTCAGGATCCAGCATTCTCCCCACCCTATTGTCGGCAACAAGTACAGGGTTTGGCCATTGCTCGATTTCCAAAGTGCGATTGAGGATCACGAACAGGGCGTGACACACATAATTAGAGGGAAGGACCTAATGGACAGTACAAGAAAGCAGACTCTGCTTTACGAGCACTTTGGATGGGAATACCCGGAGGCCCTATACTGGGGCAGGGTGAAGGTGCATGAGTTCGGGGGCTTCTCTACCTCGGGTATGCTGGACTCGATTAGGAAAGGGGAATACGTAGGTTGGGACGATGCTCGTCTACCCACGCTTAAGGCAATCAGGAAGAGAGGTTTTGATGCCCAATCGATAAGGAACTTGTGGGGTGAAGTGGGGCTAACCCAGAAGGACATTTCGATTTCAATGAAAACACTGGAATCCATAAACTCAGCAATAATTGACTCAAAATCCGAAAGGAGGAGTTTTGTAGCCGATCCTGTGGAGGTGAGAGTTGTGTCGGAATATGGTTCCGACAAGGTCTCCGTCCCTAGGCACCCAGAAGCGAGTGTTCCCGGTAGCAGAATATGGGATTATGACAGTACAGTACTGATTCAATCATCGGACCTTTGCAATGGGAAACTGAGGTTCAAGGACCTTGCGGATATGGATATTTCAGGATCGGAAGCAGAAATTGAAAGTGAGGAAAGGACGGACAACAGAGCAATAATCCACTGGTTGCCAAAGAAGATGTCTCGCGGGGCGGTTCTGGAGGTTCCAGATGGAAGTTCAATCAAGGAAGTCCCGGGCGTAATTGAGGACTTTGAGCTAGATGTTGGTGCCATATACCAGCTTGAAAGGGTTGGTTTTGCAAGATTGGAGGCTCTAGGCGGAGGGCCTGCAAGGCTTCTTTGGTTACATAACTAGTCTTGTTGGGCAATTTTGTTGTTAACTCGTAGATATGGGTGCATTAGTTGCGTCGCATTGAAGGGTATGGGGCGAATCAGAGCCTCGTGGAAGGAGTGCGAGCACGCGTAGTTTTCTTGCTCACAGCTCTTATGGTGGCAGTCACGTTCTCTCCAATTCAAACTAATGCAGAAGAGACTAACTCGTGCTGCGAATCAACGAGTTTTGACCTATTCCTAATGGGGGATCCGGACAACGGAATTCTAACTCCCTTCGATTCAGAACTAGAAGATGAGGAGTCGGTGGAGGTGACGTCCTCGGTTTTCGGGGAAGTACAAATTGGAACTTGGGCAATCGAGTGGGGAGAGTCGGGGCAGTACTCCTCCGGGACTTGGACGTTTAGTATCCCCTACGAAGTGGTTGACTCCACTGGGGTTTCGGCTAACGCAACAGTTGTTCTCAAGATAGGTGGAAACACCTACGAGAGCTCTTCCGAAATTCCCGCAGTATATTTCTCGCAGTCGGGAGAACTCCAAGTCCCAGTAGAGGTAGGGGACGGCGAGTTCACCAAAAACGATAAAATCGAAATCTCCTTTTCGATAAGAAGCCTAATCTTCACAAGTCCTGGAAGCGATTCAGGGATCAAATTCTTCTGGGGAACCAGCGAGATGGATGCTTCTATTTCCATGAGTTTCCCGCTTGTTCATGTTGAGATTAGAGAAGCTAGTGTAAAGGGCAACTTGGTCTTCTTCCCAGTAAGGCTGACCTCGGGCTTCGGAGATAGGATGTGGACGGCAGCTAGTGGCAGTCTGATAGTTCAGAACGTGGAAATCTCTGAAAGCCCAATTGTAAATTCGAACCAAGACTGGGTGGATGTTACATTTGTTTGGGATCCTAGCAACCATGGAGGGGGAGGAGTTAGGGCCGACTTCAGGCTAACCCCGCAGGAATCACTGAACATTGATGCCGACAAAATACACCAGATTACTTTGGGGCAGGATACTGGTGACAATAGCTGGTATCCCGACGAAGAGCCTCCGAGGACAGGGGGGTCCAATCTGGAGGTGATTGTAGACTGCAAATACGATGGAAGCTCGATTGACAGGGACACCACAATAAGATTCGAGGGGGCGATGTCCCAATGGATGAGGTGGGGGCTTGACAACATAGGAAACAAGAGTCTCGGATCAAACAGCTGGTGGAGGAATTTGAACACCTACTCCGATACAGTTGGGAGTTCGGAAAAGCAAAACGGAAGGGTTGACAATTCGGAGCAGTTTGCACTAGAGACTCACCTAAAGGGTTCAAAGTCAGACCTCAAATCATTTCTGTCAAACGGGCTCATGATTAATCCCGAGTCCGTTTTCGGAGTGAATCCGGTAGATTTCGGGCCCCTAGACATTTCCGTAGACCTAGGAGTCTCAAGAGCATTCAATTCAGAGAAGATTTCCATCAGAATAAGCTCTTCATACTACGTCGATGAGGATAGCAGACAAACACTTATCGAGGATTTCGTCAGACCTGGGGGATTCGACTATTGGAGCCAAGTTGACCTATCATTCGAGATTCGAACGGGCATGCTCTCCGGCTTCGGTGGAGTCAACTCAGACAACGACGAGATTGATTACACCCATAGAAGATGGATCGTGATGGAGGTTTTAGCCATAGATGAGTTCGACATAGAGTCGGATGTGGACTTCAGAGTGGAGTTCGTGGCTAGCAATTCCCTACTATTCAGCCCACTAATTTCGGCGGTGATCTCGATTTTTGCTCTAGTCTTTGCCATAGGTATTGGGATGGCCCTGACAAAGAAGAGATCTAGAGCACCTAGCATGATTATGGTCGGAGTTCTAGGGGTTCTGTCCCTGTCAATATACTGGTTCGGCCTCCCGATGCCCATAGTTCTGGGAGTCGTAGCATCTAGCGTCCTACTAGTATTCCCAGCAGCAATAATCTCCCCGCCGAATTATTCTGATGGAGGCGTTGGAGGGTCTAGCGGAGGTGGAAGGGTAAGGTGCCCGTCATGCGGAAGGAAGAATCGAGTCGAGTCCGATGTTAGACCGTTGAGGATCGAGTGTTCTGGTTGCAACAGCACCCTAAGAATAGAATAGCGGACTGAGGATGGAGAGCTTTTGATATGGGCGAAAGAAAGTGCGCATTAGATGGTTGCAATGCGCTCGAATTCAGGACAACGGGGTATTGCCTGAGGCACAAGGGGGGCTTGTCGGAGGGAAGCCCCAACGTTACAGGGGATCCTTTGGAGAAGGGGAGCAATGTAGGGGCTGAGGGGATCCTCTTCATCATTGGAATTCCCATCTCGATATTTGGGTTTAGGCTCCTACAGGCGGAACCAGTAACTCACTGGTTCGAGAATTTAATCAACCCGATTGTCCAGGTTTGCGGAGTAATATCGCTTGTTGTTGGTTTGATTCTCATCTTTTCACCATTATTTGCGAAGTACGGATATAGATTTGAAAAATCGCACACACCTGAATTTTCACTCGACCCCACTACGGGAATGTACTACTTACCGACCAACCAGGATTCTCCCGAAGGGCAACATACTTCGGAGGAATGACCCACATGCAGACAGGTAGGCCCGAATGGTGGGGTGATGCGATCGCACATCTTTCGCTAGACCCACTTCTCGGGCGAAGTGTCGAGCTTTATGGGAAGGAGGGTTTATCTGGTCGTGGTGAAATCTTCCAGACGCTAGTGCGAAGCATAGTTGGGCAGCAGATTTCTGTAAAGGCTGCAGAAACCATCCACGGCCGATTAGAGGAATTGTGTGGGGGGATAAACAGGAAGTCGGTTGGTTCCTGTACCCTTGATGATTTGTCATCTTGTGGCTTATCGCATCAAAAGGGCCTGTACATTCACGGAATCGCAACCAGCGATACCCCCCTACTTCCCGAAGGCTACGAGGAAATGGACGATTATTCGATCCTCAAACATCTCGTGCAGTTCAGGGGGGTAGGGCCTTGGACCGCCGAAATGATGCTCATATTCTCACTAATGCGCCCGGATGTTCTGAGCCTAGGGGATCTGGGGGTTCTGAAGGGCATACAGGGGCT
>MDTE01115920.1_pt1 | contig 14037 bp, 5 predicted proteins | sample 811231 | NCBI WGS metagenome assembly MDTE01 (sample SAMN05326651, study PRJNA326480) | marine metagenome | isolation source: seawater | place: Indian Ocean: Red Sea | collected 2010 | reverse complement strand
TCGTCTTTGTTGAACCGCTTCAGCACTTGCAGGGTCAAGATTAAAAGCTCCACGAGTTAAAGTGCCACCACTCATAGTTTCTTCGCCAAGAAGATTACTTGTCAATCCACGAAGAGGAGTCAAAGTTGCAGCAATTTCACGCTCTTGGACATTAGCTCGACCAAGCAATTTTCCGACATCTTGTCTAACAATATCGGCTGTTCGTGTATTTAATGCTTGATCCGCACGCACAGCTAGACCAAGATCCGATAGTTCACGCCTAGCTGCAACAATATTTTGTGTTTTTGTGTCATCAAGATAAAGAGCAGTTATATCGCCATCTGACCAATCATGTATATCTCGTAACATACGAATTGTTTCTGGATCTGCTAAATTTTTAGCTCGTTCTGCCGACGTAACTCTTGCCTGCCATTCAGAAGCAGAAACATCATTAGCAATTAACTCTGTAATCGCAGCTTGATCGACAAAACCATCAGGTATACCTGCTGCGCTTGCTATTTGTTGAAAACTACTTTCAAGACCAATATATTCAGTTTCTGACAAAAACGGCAGCCCTTGTTGTAGCCGTAATTGTTGTGCAGGAAAACGTACATTGTATTCTGGCTGCATTCGCAATTGCGGAAGAATCATTGAAGCTGGCACATCGTCCATAATCATGTCGTAAACAAACGGCATCATTTCTGAAAGACCAAAAAAACTTAAATATTCTGCTGCCATTCCAGCAGCAGTTAAATTTTCCTCACGTTGGCCAAATAACGCTGGAACATCAGCCAATTGCCATGTTCCTTGGTCAAAATCAAATGGTGCAGTATCACGATAAGGGTTGAACCAACCCATTGGATCTGGTGTTTGAGGATCGTAAGCAAACGCTTCATTAATATCATCAGTAGTAGCATTTGGGTTTACAAAAAATTGATCTGCTATTTCTTCAAATTCATCACCCGGATCTATAACAGGTACACCCGGGGTTACTTCACCAGTAGTGTCATCATACTCATTTCCACCGCCGCCACCAGTAGTGTCGTCATCGTCCTCTTCACCTGTGCCGCCACCGCCACTGGTTTTATCTGGCAAAGAGAAAAACGCTTCTTCTTCGATACCAACGCCCAGCATCGAGCCTGCATCTGCTTCTTCCCATCCAGAAGGAGGCACACGATCTACCCCAAATCCTTCAGGATCAAGAATTTGTGGGCCAACAGCGTTAATAACCGCTGCTGTAAGCGGGCCTACAACACCATCTGGTGATAAACCATGCGCTTGTTGAAAACCTTTAACAGCAGATTCGGTGCGAGGCCCAAATTTGCCATCCCATTCTTCGGGAGATTGAGGAAACAATATTTGTTGTAATTGATATACGACATCATTATCGCTACCACGCCGCAACATTTCTTTTTCAGCCATTATGGTGTCGCTCCCATTCCTGCGCCCAAGTAATTAAGAAGTTGACCCATTTCAGCTAACGCATAACCAATTTGTTGATACTCGCCGCTACGTTTAATAGCCAATTTAAATTCTTGGACTGTAAGAGGACGATCTTGTTTAGCTGTTACATTTTGTGGTCTACCAAACGGATCTAGCGGGAGATACTCACCCGGCGTACCCGGATCTCCCATTTGTATTTGATCCATAGTGTTTCCACCACGTTGTCTGTAATAAAACAAATCAGTTAAATCACCAGTCAAAGCAGCTTGCGCCATTGAGTAATCACGACCATTCCATTCTGCAGGACGGCCAAGCATCCTCTGAATTATCGGATCGTACTGATTCAAAAACTCTATTGTGTTGCCGCCCGCATCATAAAAATCAGCTAAATAAGGATAAAGTAAACGAGCTTTTTCTCGAAAAACTTGACTGATATTTTGTACTGGAACTTCGCCAGTAAAAATACGTTTCGCTAACGCACGCTCTTCCGTAGGTGTCATTGAAATTAAGTAACTATTCCCAGATGCCCGCATAGCTGATTTAATATTTGCAATATTCCCGGCAGGTGATGTCGCTGTTGAAAAGAAAACGTCGCCTTGCTTGCTTTTTTCACCGTCAACTACTTCGCCACTAAAGAATCTAATAAATTTGTTTTCATCCCAATCATGGAAATACCCAAGTTTTGCTGCTTCCCATAGAGCTTCTTCTGGAGCTTCAAAACCTTCTCTTTCCATAAGGTTTAAAAGCGTGTCATAGTAAGGCTGTACTTTGCCTTTTCGAGCGCCAGTCCATACGTCTTGATCTGCGCCCATTCCTTGTGAATACCATTCAGCAATTCGTGTCCGAACAGTTGAAGGCGTGTTTTGGTACCAAGCTGTGCGTGGAAGCCAAGTATCAATCCATTGAGCAATTATTTCAGGAGGTTCATCGCCTTTAAGCGACGATTCCATAAAAGAAATAAAATCGTATTCTTGCCCAGTTCTAGGATCAAATACTTTTGCGTCAGCACGGCCACGTAAAAAGCCAAGAGCACCAGCTATTTCACCGGGAGCATTTACAAGTTGTCCTGTAGGATTAAAAGTAGCAAAATCACCAGCAGCCCAAGGGTCAAAACCTTCTGGATTGCCACCTGTAAATTGTTCTGTTGTCACAGTTTCTTCGTCGCCACTAACTTCTTGAAAAGAAACTTCTTCGCCCATTACAGAAGGATCTCCGCTCACAATTTCGCCAAGATCATTCCAAACAACAGGACCGCCACCCGGAACAAACGAAGCAGATTTCCCAATTATTGATTCGTAGTCTGGATAAGCGTATTTTCCGGGCTCAAATTGTCCAGAAATATTAGGATCAACAGCAGTCCCCGGCTTTAACCGCCAAAAACCGTTAGCGTCTTGCTCTGCTACTTCTCGTGTCTTTGGACCGGCGACCCCATCAACATCAAGCCCTGCCATTAACTGCACAAGCCCAATATTTGCTTTAGCTTCACCAACTATAAGAGGATCAGTCCACGTTTTACGTCGCAACGTATCCCAACGAGGTTCGTCTCTATCCCAAGTATCAGGTAAAACAGAATTAGCTACATCAAAAGCTCTAGTCGTTCTAGCTTCCCAACTTTTTTTGTCGCTCTTAGTTGGTCCAGCAGACCAATGGTAAAAAACTCCACCTTTGCCGGTTCGTTGCTTTCGGACAGCACCCTTGTTAGTTTTTAAAAATATAGAAAGCGCTACTGATAACGCTTTCATATTCCCTTCTAACGAATTAAACGCTTGACCTTTTGATTCATAACCCGGTTGTTTCCAAATTACATCACCTATGGAACCACCTTTTGCTGTTGGATCTCGATTTATTTGAAATATGCCCCACGAATCTTCAGTTCCAAGATCCTTATTTCTTCCGTTTAAAGCGATCTGCCCAGATTTCCAGTCATGCCCATTTTCGCCATAAGCAATAGCCAAAAGATCAGTTAAGTCTTGTCCCCTAACCCCAATATTGTAAAGAGCTACAGCTAAATCTCTTTCAGAGATTAAAGAAGGTGCGCTCCAATTTTCATTTTCGTCAACAAACCTAGCCACAATTAGCCTCTCGCCAAATATGCTGTCAAAACTCTATTAAGCACATTTCCTTGATGGAATTTTAACTCTTCTTCACTAGCACCAGCACGTAAGCCTGATTCGACACCTGCTGCAAGTTCACCAAACCTAATTCCACCCGGTTTCAAATTCGAAGGATTTTCATTAATTTGAGTGGCAAGGTTTAAACCCATACGAATAAGACTCGGATCTGCTGCTCTACCAAGATTCCGCCACGACCAATCGTTCACTGTTTGTGTGATTGATTCAGTTGGGACCGAAGCAAGATACCCAGCAGTTATTCGAGCTTGACGAATAAACGATTCAAAATCTTCTATTTGAGCTTCTTCAGTATCAAACATTCCACCGGGACGGCCCAACATAGGAATAAATTTGCCTCGGGCTTCGCCTTCAATACCTGTTTTTTCTAAGTTAGTTGGGTCAGAAACACCAAAAACATCTTCTAATTCTGCACCATAATCTGCTGCTGCTTTTGTCAAAGCAAGTCTTACAGCATCATCAGTAAACACTTGGTCGGGATCAATTAACCATTGCACTCCTTGTGCAGATTGGTCATCCATAAACCCTAAAGCCAAAAGACTCATAGCAAATTCTCGTTTTTGTTCTGGTTGTAACGCTTCATAATATGCAAGAGCGTCGTCTATACCGAAAACAAATTCGCCTTCTTCAATTTGTACTTCTGCTTCAGGTCCCCACGCTTCTAAACCTGCTGGAGTATCTTCACCCGGAGCTAGTAATTGATAATCGACACGCTCCATTTCTCCAATAGCGTCTTGCGAGTAACCCATTGATTGTGCTCTTTGAGCAGAAATGGGAACCATTATTGATGCATAACGAGCAGTCATAGCTCCGAGAGCACGACCCGCAGAACTATCGAAAGGAGGAGTCAGGAGATCATTAACTCGTTGATCGTCCCAATCAGGATTTGCTTTTTTGATTTGTTCAGCAGTTAAAGTTTTATAGCTGGGAGTCTCGGCAAACAAGCCTCGTTCTGTCAAACTAAGGTTGCCGTAAAAAAGCGGCATTTTTTGCCCTAAGACGTTCCCCACGTCATAAAGATCAATAATCATGTCAAAATCACCGGGGTAAGCCAGTTCTTCTGTCATCTCTAATTTTTGATCTTCAGTTAAGCGTTCAAAACCTTCTAATTGTTTTTGTATCTCTTCTATTTCTTGACGAGCAATTTTTGTTTCATCATCGTCTAATTGTTTAGCCGCATATCCAAAAACATTTATAGGGAACGGCAATCCCATCAAAAGATCGTTGATCCCTATATCAGTGAATGCTTCTCTAAACCCTACGGAAGCACGTTCAGGATTAATTGTGACCCTTGAAGATGGGATACCTTGTACCCCACGTACATAATCTAAAATTTCTGGATCTTCGGTTGCTTCAATCATCAAGTCTGCTAATTCAGGAGTACTACCACCCATAGACAAAGCATCAAAAAGTGCCCGAGATACTGGACTAACAGAAACAGGTGTCTCGTATGAACGTGGATCTGTAACGGTAAGAGCTTTAGTCCGTTGACGTGCCGCAGAATTTTCGTTTTCTTCTTCGTCAGCCATTATGCCAACTCGATTTTATTTTGATTCATCATAGGAAAATTCCAAGGAAAATTAGTAGGTACAACTGATTCAATTTTGCTGAAGTAACGATCGTAAATATCTACGAAGTCAGGCCGCAAACGCAATTCTATTACACCTTCATGCCAAGCACGTTTAAGGTCTGCGTTGCCTTCAAAGCTAAGTTTTAAAAACTCTAAATCTCCGCTATCTTCGGCTCTTGCTTTCATCGAGGATGCAACGGAATCATGCAAATCAACAAAGCGTTGGACAAACGGCCATTCCGGTCTGTAATCAAACGTCGGATCGGAAATAACTGCTCTAAACCCTTGCATTATGCGTGCCGCTGTATACGGATTATTTGGTGCTAAATACTCTCGATACCAAGCAGGGTTTTCCCTACCATTAGCTACCGCAGCCGCCCGCCTAAATTGTAAAAGTTCTGGATGGGCTTGTATATCCCCTGATTCGCCTAACCGTATTTTTGCGTTTAGCTCATCAGTGATATGGTCCATGACTTCATTCCATGTTTTCCAACCACGGGTTTGTTGAGCGCCTTCATAAATATCTCTAGGCGTTAAATTGATTCGGCGTCCTTCTTCTAACTCTTTCATTTGTGTCGCTTTACTAAAGTTAAAACGAACATCTGCTGCGCCGACTCGCCCAATAATAAAACCGCCAATTTCAGGCCAAGCATCAGCAAGTTCTTTATGCCGCAAATATCCTCGTTGGCCTTCTAAGGTCGCTGTTGCTACCCCTGCAGCGGCAGTTTGCCGCCCAGTAACAACCCACAAATCTGCGTGATTATGCAATAGCCACGTATCGGCTGCATCTACACCATTCTCTTTAAGAACTTCATGGTACTGATCAATAATTTGCCAATGCGGTGATTGCATTCTAAATGAGAAAGGAAGATTCAAAGCGCCAAAAGCACGAATCATCAAAACTTGATTTGTGCGACGGGCCACTTCATCTTCAAAAACGCCCCAATCGTATTCGTTATCAATAGTATCGCCGCCTGCTTCATATTCGGCAGCAAGATCCATTGTGATACGCAACATTGTTTTTGCACGTTCAGGAGTATCTAATCCAAGACCTCCGGTATAAGAACCTGCTACCGCTCGTTGCCAAGGAGATGTAGAAGCTGAAATAAATCTTGAAAGTGAGCGTTGTCCTTCGTAAACACCGAAAGGCAATATCCAATCAACTGCATCTTCAAGCTCTGGGTTAGCTATTACTGCTTCTGAAACTGGATAACTGATGAGAGGACCAACGCCCGGAAGGCCACCAATCATTGAGGCAGATTTAACATTTAAATTAACAGCCGTGTCTGCAAGAATTGAGGCTTTACCAAATAACTTTACGTTTGCCCCATATTGCCATTCATATTTCAAAATATTTGGCAATCTAAACACAGATAGCTTTGTGCCTTCATCATCTTCTGCGTCCAATAAACGCCAGTTGCGAACAACTTGTGAAATTAATAAAGGATTATCAACTGCTATGCCGCTCCAACGAGTCACAACTTCTTGCCATGCACCAACGAATGGCATCATATTTGAAACTATTTCTTCGAACCTGCCCCGCTCCGCAAGATCATATAAAAGATCTTTCGTTTCCCTCATAGCAACTACTCGGGCTCGATCTTCAATTTGTTTTACTGTTCGACCTGTCAATCTAAAATTATTAGGAGCATTTTCAAGACCACCTAGTTGGCGTGCTACTTCACGTTGGTAAACAGCATTAAACACGGTGCTTCTAGTTAAGGCATCAGTTGGCATTGTGCCAATATTTTCAAATGCGTTATCGAGCCAACCCATAACACGCACTTGCAATACTTTTTTGTCAACAATGTCTTGGAAAGATGCGTCAGCTACTACTTTTCCAAAATCATTTGTATTTGCTGCTTGACGGACTTCTTCTACGTTCCCGTTAAATCGTCTTTCTATAACAGGAACAACATCTCGCACCCATTCAATTTGTCCACCAGCCGCTGCTTTTTTACGCAAGTGAGCAAACTCGGGAAGATCAGGTATATACCCGTTCATTTCAACACGAATTTTTTCAATGTGATTTCGTAGCGCTATTGGATCAGCAAGATCAAATCCGAAAGCATCTCTTACAATGCTTCCTTCTGTCTGCATAAACTGGAATATTTCTTTGTCGGTTTTTCCTTCCCAAAACAGACGCATGAATTTTTGGAATGGTCCTTCTGCGTCACCTTTGGGTAACCATTGCCTATTAACTGTATCGTTATAGGCTTTAGCAAATACTGGGCGTTGCTGGCTATCTAGAACGTCGTATTGTTCACGAGATCTTTGACGGTTTGTGCGACGTTGGACAACGGATGTTCCATCCCAAATTTGCCGCATAGAGTTATCTGAAGAAATTGCGTTTTTGTAGATTGATACATCTGTTGGCGTATTGCCAAACGCATTTTCTACTGAATACCCGCCAAGATAAAAATTGTTGTAACCGCTTTCTGCTGCGAGTAACCCAACTTTGTCAAAATTGTCGTACAAATCTTTGTTAGACGCTTCAAGTTTGTCTAACAACATTTGGTCATGCACAGTAATATTTTCAGCTTGGGTTTCCAAAAGCCGACTAGCTGTCCGTAACTCTTCTGCTTCTTGTGTTAAACGTGCTGCTCCCTCTATATCTTCTGGATCTAATTCAGCAACTTGTTTACGAATATTTTCTATTTCTGCACGAAGATCACCATGTGCTACTTGGCGTAACGCAAACATTTGATTTGCATTAATCTCTGACCGAGCAACACGCTTTAAAGTATTTCTTGCTTGCAAATAATAAAGACCTGCAAAAGACATAGCCCCAACCGGACCAGCTAGTAATAAGCCAAGTCCTGTTGTTAAAGCTGTTCGTTTAAAGATTCGTTTCGCCCCATATTCACGAGCGATAACTTGCTCTACAAGTTCTTGCGTGCTGCGAGTAGTATCACCCGCTGCTTCAGCCTTATTCCAAGATTGAAGAATCTCGTTGTAATCGTCAGGAGCTAATTCCCACGGGCCTTCTTCCCAATCTTTCCAGCGTTTAGGAAGATATTCTGCAGGTTGCATAGTTGCAGAAATTGGGCCTAACCCTGCTACTTCATCAGCACGTTGTCCAGCCATAAGCTCTGACAACATTTCACGCATAATCGGATCGCCAACATCTATTCCATGTTTACGGAACCATGCGACCCGAAGGTCATTCATGCCTGACGCTAAACCTTGAATAGTTGCTTGGGCTCCAATAGTTGCGGCTGAACGTGCAGCTTCATCAATAATTACTCGCAAAGGCCACGCCGGTCGCAAAAGAACTGACCGTGACCAAATACCTGTAAATGTTGTAGCTACTTTGGAAGCTGCCCCCAAAGCTGCCTGAGCCCCAGTTTTAGCTGCAACACCAACACTTTGCATAGCTTCGTCGAATTTATTTCGTGGGACTAGCCCGGGTGTATCACCAAAAGCCTGTTGGTAAAGATCGTATCTAGGTACTAATGACGCTTCTCTTAACTGAGCAGGAGTCATTGGCAAATAACGACGATCAATTACACCTTCGCTTGCATGGTCAACAATTGTGTAATCGGAGTTTGAATAGCGCTTATCTACCCGTCCTTTTTCTCGCAAAGTATCTTGCGCTTTACCCCATTGACGCTGCAAAATACTTGTCATTTCCCGCATATCAGACGTGATTGCAGTTTTGCCATGAAAAAGAGTTACTAAGCCACTATTTAAATCGTGAACTGTTCTGTCAAAATACTCTCGTTTTTGTCGTTGGGTTTTCAAATCAGCGAAATGCCCTAAAACTCCATCGACGTCTTTACCTACATGAGTTACAAGATCTGTGCCATCAAAGACAACATTTTGTGCATCTCGAAGCATCCGTTCAAAAGTAATAACTTGCTGTGCCGGATCATCCCAATTCATTAACTGATGAGGAATTTTTTCGACAATCGCTCGGACGACCATGTTGTTCCCAACTGCTTGTCCGAATCGTGATTGAGAAATAAAAGTTTTTGCAGCTATACCACTTTGGGAAAGTTCCCCGATTTGTGGAAGAGGGTCTAAAATATTAATTTGGTTTTCAATTAAAATTTGATTAGCTGCAGCGGTAACAAGGTCACCATCTGCGTTCATCATTTCGTCAAAGTTATCTAAGCCTCGATGACCAGTATCATTCGATACCCGTCGTGCAAGAGTACGAAGCCGTTCTTCTTTCATAATAAGAGCAGCCGCAAATGGCATATTTGCGTATTCGTTTATAAAAAGCTCTTGTTCTATTTCTCTTTGACGCTGTTTTAAACGCTGTTCTACAAGAAGTTTGTTTTCGACTATATCGTCAGCGGTAAGAGTCCCATCAGGCCCAAGCGGTTTTGGTCTTGATGTGTCCATAACCATTTCTGGATCAAGACGTTCACCCATTAACTCTGGGTATTCATCGAAAAGACTGGCGGTATCGTCACCTAATCCAAACGCTATGCGTTCTTCAAGTTGATCTAAATGTTTTAACTCATCCCCGATTTCTAAAAGTTCTGCGTAAAGACCACCTTCTAAAGTTGATCTAACCCAATCTGTAGCGATCTGCCGCATATCATCTAAGGCTTGGACATCTCCAAGTTGTATGCGGATCAAATAATCAAAGGCTTGATCCATCCTGTTTACGTCAAGACCGCCAGATAAAACTGCATAAGATTTTGCTTGTTCTAACGTAAAGTTTTTAAAACCACGTCCTAACTGGCCCTTACGTGCAGCTTTCCAAATTCGTACAGCTAATTTATTGATTGATGCTTCATCACCTTTTGTGTAACCCGCTCCTCGGCGGAACTGGTCGCTTAAATCATCAACTTCTGTACTGAGATCGTTGACAGCTTGTTTAAAATTTCTGTAACCGGTGGTATCAAGAACTGCTTCGTAGTTTCCTTCTGCTACAAGCGCTTTCATCTTTTGAATATTTTTAGCTTTAGCGCCCCTAATAGCCATGCCAGCAATATTGGAAGGATCCAAATACCATTGCATCGCTGCATCAGCGATACCCGACATAATTTTGTATTGAGCCGTACCTTCGACTCGTTCAACTTCAGTCGGATCTAAAATATTTGTTCTGTTGACCATTAACGCTAAGGCTTGTCCAGAACTTCTGCCACCACCTTCACCCTCTGGCAACCAATCAGCAAATTCGTCACCAATTATTTGCCCATATTGTGCGACACCAAGAATTTCATTAACTTGCTGCCAAACTCGTGGGTCAAGATAGTTCAAAACGAAACCATCCATAAGCCCAGCGTTAGCTAAAGTAATAGCTACTGCGACTGGACGATCTACCCCGTATTCATAAACTGTGTCTATAGCGTCAAACGCAGCGTTAAATATAGGACGGCCACCTGTGCGTAAAGCTCCCGGGCCAGCCATCCACCAAGGATCTGTTTCTGGATCATATTCAGGTAACGCACCTATGATTTGACCGCCGACTCCTTCGGGGCCAAAAAGGTTTTGAACAACGCCACCTTCACCTAAAACATTGTCATTCCACGATCCCCAAATTGTCCCGGCGATACCGTCATATTCATCTTCGTCGTCGTAAACGCCTCTGACAATATCAGTGAAAAGTTCAACGCCTGAAGCTGTCGCTTGGAACGCTGCGTTAGCTATACCTGAAGCTCGACTAGGTATCCCCATGTCTGCCGGTTTCTGGTGCGATTGCTTCTGGTGGCATTTGTAAAGAAATTCTTTCCATTTGACGTATCGCTCGACGAGTAGCTGGCGAAGAATAATCAGATGACGCTAACGGTAAAAGCACAGGGAGTACTTGCAAAAAATTTCGTGCTCTATCCACTGTGACACCAGAAGCAGGAGGTTGCTGCATAGCAGGTTCAGTTATTGGCTCTTCTGGACGCATTGTTGGCCCAAAAGCTGCTGGTGTATCGCTAGGCGAAATTGATGGTGGCCTACCCAAAGGAGAAACATCTGCCGGTAAAGGCATTGTTTCTTGCGATTCTAATTGTTCTTTAGCTGCACCATATTCTTGACCTGACGCAGCTTGCGGAGCTTGTTTGCGTGCTCTGACCATTACAATGCACCAATAAGTTCTTCAAGCGATGGGGCCATTCCTTGATCTCCCGGTAAAGGTTCGGCAGGCATAGATTCAGCACCCATTCCGGGGAGTGCTAATCCGGGTTGAGCTTCAGGGGCTAACGGATCTACCATTTCAGCTTGACGTTCTTGGGCTTCTTTTTGAACTTTTTCTACAGCCCCGGCAAGTTCCATTTGGTCGTTAGTAACAAGATCCATAATTCTTGCAAGATCTGCTGGCGGAATAATTCCTTCTGCCGCTTGTTGTTGGACAGAGGAAAGAAGTGCTTGTTCTAACTGTTCCCCGATTACTGTATCGTGTTCAAATTCAGGATCATCGACAAGGGGATCAATCGCCATAAACGAATGTTTCGACATGGTGCCCATACCAACCCGTTGTCCTCCCCCTATGACAAGATTGTTGATGTCAGCACCGGGATGTGAATAGGAAACAACATTGTCTGTTGAATCAAAGTTTTCATTTGCCCGGTAATCAACTCGACCCTTAACATTTTTGGTTGAAACATAGAAACTGCGTGGCCGGTTACCTGCATAAGCCTTAGCCATATCAATGGCTATTTTGTTTTCTTCTTGCAGAGAACGAGCCATAATTCTTTGTGCTTCTTGAACTGTGAAATCAACTACTGCTGATAGCACAGCGTCCCCCCGGCGACCTGTACGAATATTCGATGTTGATTCTCCACCAAATTCTTGGGGAATGCCAGCGGTAAGACGCTGGGCACGTTCAAGTCTGTCAATGGCGGGGTTAGTCATATAGCCGGGTTGCATTTGCATATCCCGCAAATCCCCTCCTCTGACAACACCGACTTCGCCGGTTAAACCATCTGCAGGATTAACTATTTGTGGTGTTTCTCCTTGCCGTCCCACTAACCATGTGTCAGGGAACACACCTTTTTGAACAGCAATTACCTCCAAAGCCATTAAACGGGCTTGCATTTGGTACATGCCAAGAATGCCGTCGAATTGACCTTGTGCATTATCAAGACTTATTCGTTCAGCACAAACGACAGGTGTTTGACCCATCGGATTTATTGCCCGTTCAAGCTCTATGACAATACCTTTGTTGTCCTCATCTGGCTGGGAAAACATTGTTGTGGGTATTGGGGCTCTACTCCCAATTAAAACTTGTTCTTCCCCATCAATATATTCAATTAAATCAATTTTTTGATCTGCGTCGGCTTTTCCTTCAGCAGCAAATCGACGTGCAGCTTCTGGGTATTGTTTTTTTAGCCACGAAAGCGGTCTTTCATACGCAAAAATAACATCTCGTGGTCGCAAATCGTCCACACCAAGCATTTGTGCTGGGAATGTTGTTAATGGATCACGTAAATGCCATTCAGGAGCACCTAGTTTGGGGTTAAATCTAAGTTGGGCACAAGTTGTTGCATACCCAATAAGGTGACGTGCCCGTTTTGCTAGTTGTAAATCCATTCGGCTGTTTTCCCACCATCCGAAAAGAGCCCTTCTGCGAATACTTGCATTTTCTCTTGCACGTTTTGTTCGTGTATCTGTGGGGGGACAAAAAATGTCAGGGCTTGTTGACGCTATTCGCATAGCAGTTTGGTCTAACCCTTGTGCAAGTAAGTTCGCTACCGCTGATTGTTCGTCTGAATTTAATTCTGGTAGCGGAACGATAACATCCCCGTTATAATAATCTCGTAACTCACGCATTCGCGCTTTTGCGCTGTCATTGGCGCGAGATCGTGCCGTATATATTGCCATGATCTCGTCAATTGATTTCACTTTTACCTCGCCGCTGATTGCGCCATTTCAGAAATCCACGATGGACGCCACTGTTTGTCGTTTACTATAGTCGGAATATAAAGTTTCTCTAAATTATGTTCGAGGAACCATTGTGCCATAACACAGTCATCTGTACGTGAACCCGTACCTTCAGCGTTCCAACGGGTTACTTCGTTGACCAAAAGTAACGAATGAGGTCTTGCTTCAGTGTTCTGTTTACCGGGCAAACGCACTCGGCCAACACGCCATAACGGAGCGAGCATTTGCACTCCGTATTTCGGGTCGCCTTTGTTTTTAGAATGCGTGTAATGAGGGATAAGTTGGACATTTCTTAAAGCCGCCCAACGTCGGAAGTGGTCGTATTGGAGAATGAACTTCTGAGCGGCATTAGCTTCGATCACCCAATGAGTAATTGGATGACCCATTTCGTTGCTAATTTGCCACCATTCTTCAGCTACACCAGTAAATGATTGACGTTCATGGCTCCAATCCAAAAAGGACGGTGCATCCATTTTACGTCGATATGACTCTAAAAGATAGCGAAATTCTGTTTCAGGGTTATAAGCCCAACATTGAATCGCCCAGAAATTTGCGGGAGAAGGATCAGCGGTAGCGATAACAAACATTTCGCCGCCAACATTTGCGGGTAATTCCCACAAATCTCGGTCATTATCCCAACAGCCGGGGTGATGTACCCCATCTTGCCCTTCGCCTCCTGTAACCCATAACGGATCAACAAGAACATTGGCAGGGTTTACATCCGACTGCTGATAAAGAACTTCGAATCTATCTGGCGTTTGTGCTTTAATATGCCGTAATCGTCGCCACGGTAGCCGCCTCGGGTATAAAAGACATCCTTCGGGCCAAGGTTTCCCGTTTGGCTTGTGTTGTTCGGAGTCACCTGAACATATTTCCTCATAATGCGCTTGATATTTGAGGTGATGGTATTTACGCCACTCTTCTGGGGCATCTTCTGTGTCAAATTCGTCGAGTTCGTAGTCGTCCGGGGGCGCAACTTTATCAAGTGCGTATCGGTAAATATCGTCAGCGGACATTCGCTGTCCTTGTAATACGAGTAATCCACCGGGTTCGAGCCGAGTTTCAGCCACTTCATCCCACCATCTT
>MDTE01112291.1_pt1 | contig 14037 bp, 12 predicted proteins | sample 811231 | NCBI WGS metagenome assembly MDTE01 (sample SAMN05326651, study PRJNA326480) | marine metagenome | isolation source: seawater | place: Indian Ocean: Red Sea | collected 2010 | reverse complement strand
TTATTCTCCACAGCAGTGGCTAGTTCCATCATTGTCATCTGAAAACCACCGTCTCCACATATTGACCAGATCAATTTATCGGGGTTTCCTACCTGCGCTCCAATCGCCGATGGCACTTCGTACCCCATCGTACCTGCCCCCCCTGAAGATAACCATGAGTTAGCATTTTTGAACTGATAATGCTGAGCTGCCCACATCTGGTGTTGCCCAACTCCAGTAGTGATAATTGCTTCACCTTTAGTTACATCAGAAAGCGCTTTTACAACATGCTGTCCCATAAGCCTATCGCTTTCAGGAATACGCAAAGACGGATGCTCGGCCTTTAGGTGCTCGATATGTTGCAGCCACTCGACATGAGTATTCTGATTAACTTTCGGCAAAAGTTGCCCAAAAACGTCTTTAATGTTGCCAACAACATGGGCGTCCACCTGAATCGTTTTGTTGATTTCAGCTGGATCAATATCAACGTGTATCTTTTTCGAATTCCTAGAAAATCTTTTGGCATCACCAACAATACGATCATCAAATCGACTGCCGAAGTTGATGATCAAATCGGCTTGATCTACCGCTAAAGATGCGTATGCCATTCCGTGCATTCCAGGAAAACCAGTGCTGAGAACATGGTCTTCTGGAAAAGAAGATATTCCAAGCAATGTGGTAACAACAGGGATTTGTGCTTTCTCTGCGAACTCCTTAAGTTCATCAAATGCCTGTGAGAGAATCACCCCGTGACCTGCAAGAATAACCGGCCTTTCTGATTCGTTTATTAGCTTCGCAGCGGCGTTGATCTCGTGCTCCTCGGCCTTGCCAGGTATGCTGTACCCCGGCAGGTTTATCAAAGCATCAGGATCATAGTTACCCATTTCAGTAAAAACATCCTTGGGAATATCTATAAGCACAGGCCCGGGTCGACCAGTACGGGCGATATGAAAAGCCTCGTGCAGCGTAGCACCAAGGTCATCAGCCCTCATAACAAGATAGTTATGCTTGGTAAGTGGCATTGAGGCTCCGGTAATATCAGCCTCTTGGAACGCATCGGTACCGATAGCCGCCCGACCAACTTGACCTGTAATAGCAACCATTGGAACCGAATCCATCATAGCCGTCGCTAAACCAGTAACAAGATTAGTTGCCCCTGGACCAGATGTCGCAAATGCAACTCCAACCCTACCCGTGGATCGTGCATAGCCATCGGCCGAGTGAGCGGCACCCTGCTCGTGTCTGGATAATATGTGACGAAGGTCTGGATATTGAGATAGCACTCCGTATAACGGAAGAATTGCCCCACCCGGAATGCCAAATACGACGTCAACGCCCTCTTTAATCAGAGCTTCGCAAACTATTTGACTTCCACTAAGTTGCTTAGACATATCGCTTTCCTGGCACAATTGTCGGGCAGAACCTACAATCCTGTCCTAGTTACTTCCAATTACCTTCCATCAACAAGAGGTCAGACTTAAGATTGGCAAAAAAAAATCTCGTCCCTCAATAAAGGACGAGACGTACATCCCGCGGTACCACCTTAAATTGCCTGAACTCAGTTCACAGAACAGACCACTCAGTCAGCCGTAACGTGGCCATATCCGTTTGATCCTAGTACGGTATAACGTCATCAGATCAACCACTCATGGGCGAGTTCTCGGAATTTACGCACCGGATTTTCAGCAATCTCCAGCTCTCTAAAACGTAAACCGCTCGATACTACTCCCGTTCAAAGCGTTTAACAGATTCCAATTATAAATGTTTCAGCTATGTATAAGCAATTACGATCACCTGTTAGGGCGTAATCTAATAAAACAATGATTTTCGATACCACTTAGCCGTTCAATCTGAGGAATGCCCTTGAAGGGTTGCAATATTCCGAATCGAGCAATAATTACTTGTCCAACCATAAAAATATGGAAATACGTAACTTCAACTGGAATGACCTTGAGACTTTTCAGCGACTACTTAACTCAATTGGCATACATGGTCACAAAAATTGGCCCTCAAATGTTAAAAATCTAACAGTCGCTTTAAATTTTCCTCGTGTTCAACCCGAACGTAACATAGCGCTAGCGCATGACGGCATTGACATAGTCGCATACGCCATAGTCGAACCTGAAGTAAATATAGGGCGTTCAGTTATTGGGGTTGGATCAAAAAGTACCGATATAGGAATATTTAAAAATTTGGTCGAATGGGCTACACACCTAGCTGCTACAGAAGCACCGATTGCACACGTGCCGACAAAAGAGAACCAAACCCAGTTCGAAAATTTTCTAAAACAAATAGGTGCCAAAAAAGTTCGCACTTATTTAAAACTCTTATCTACCGACACACCCAAAAGTTCTGCATTAATCCCAAATGGGTACACAGTTAGAACAATGACTGGCATCAGCGATATACCAAATTTAACCGAAATTCAAAACGCTGCTTTTACTGGTCACTTCGGATATTCACCCAACACGGAAGATGAGATCAGGTACAGAATACTATCCAACGATTTTGACATTGAAAATGTTTCATTTATCCAGAATTCGTCCGAACAATTGGTCGCTTATTGTTGGAGTGATGTTTACAAAAGAAAAAAAGAAAAAATTGGACGTATTGGAATGACCGGTGTTCATCCGGAATTTCGCAGAAGAGGCTTGGGTAAGGCCATTACGGAAGTGTGCTGTAACCAACTTCTTCAACAAAATGTTAAATCTATTGAGCTTGATGTCGATTCAAATAACACGGCGGCTATCAAAGTCTATAAGTCTCTCGGTTTCGCCGAGATTAGCCAAGTCCGTTGGTGGGAATTAATACTCTAGCCACCCGCCAAGGATGAAGCCGATAATTTTGGCTTGGGCACAAGATCCCAATAACTTTCCAACAAAGAATCGACGGACCTATCCCAACTAAATGATTCTGAGGACCTTCGTGCAGCTAAACCCATACGGTAACGCAAAAAATCATTTTCAAGCAAATCGCAGAGTTTTTCTGCCATCAGGTCGATGCTATTCGGAGGTACCAAGAAACCTGAAATACCGTTACTAACTATGGTTGGCAATCCCCCTACATCTGACGCCACAACCGGACGCCCACAGGCTGATGCTTCAAGAGCTGCCAAACCAAAACTTTCGTAATAAGAGGGCAATACACAAATGTCGGCAGCGTTGTAATGATAAGGAAGCTCGTCTTGTCCAACTGATCCGACGAACCGCACAGATTTCGCAATGTTCATCTGTTCTGCGATTGCTATAAGTCTAGTCTTTTCCTGAGAATTCTCATCTCCACCAACAACATTAACGATTACGGAAGAAGAGTTTTTAAGACTGGAAATTGCCTTAAACAGCCTATCCAGACCTTTAAGCGGCTCAAGCCGTCCAACGAAAAGAATATTTTTCTGACTCCCATAACCAAGATGTGCACGAGCTTGGATTTTGGACATCGGCCTAAATCTTCCAAGATCAACACCAGGAGGAATGATTCGGATCTTGGATCCATTAATCCCAGTGTACTTCACAATCGAGTCTTTCTCGTTTTGCGTCCATACAACTATTGAATCTGCAGCAGATGCCAATTCAATTTCAGAAGAATAACGTTGTGGCACTTCTTTCTCTTCCGGACGGCTTAATTGTTTCAGCACAGCCATAGTGTGGAAACTAGTTATGTGAGGCACACCCCATTCAGAAGCTAAGCGTATGCCGACCAAACCTGAAAGCCAATAATGCGTGTTCACTATTTCATAACTAAGCCTATTGTCTACGCAGAATCGACGCATTTGCGAAGAGAACTCTGGCAGAAGGTCATATAGTCCAGTCTTATCGATCGACGGAGGTCCAGATGGAAGATGAATGAGTCTAGCCCCAGGCGAAAGTGTTACAACTTCAGGGTCCAGTGGATCATGGTGACGTGTAAACACATCGACTTGAATCCCACGAGCGGCCATCCGCTTTACCATTTCGAGGATATATATATTCATACCCCCCGAATCTTTGCTACCAGCTTGGCGCAGAGGACAACCATGTACTGTTATTACTGCAACCCTCATTGAGAACTGAAATACCTCCAAAAAACCACAAGAGGAACCTAACGACTAGCCGTAATAGCAAAAACTTTCCGATCAATACCACCAAGGTGATATTTGTAAGATTCATTCCCGCGCATGAAATCAAATACCCTTATACCGGTTTCGATCGATGATTTTATTGACATTAGGTGGTTTAACAAACCAACAGATAGCCGGTACATATTAGGATTGTAACCGCTGTTATATAAGTAACGCACATCCCCACAGACGTAAGATAATGAGGTTGCCACTCTATCTCCATTAAATTCCAAAAAGGTCAACCTGGTCATGTCCTCACGGGCAAGTTCGACGGCTATTTTGGCAAAAAATTGTTCACGCTCAACTGTCATAAATTCATTTTTTTCAGAAGTACTCATACGATGAAGCCGGAAAAAATCGTCCATCGCAATTGAGACTTCTGATGGAGACCGAAGCTCTATTTGCAAGAACTCACCAGCGCCTTCTAATCGTCTTAGCTTACGCCTAAGCTCATGCCGATCCTTTTTTCGCAGCCCTAACATGTAATCTTCATACGAAGATGGCAACTGCATCCTAGGAGCCACATCTTCTTGTTCCACAGATATTACCCAACCATGCAGTTCAGCCGATTCTCGAAAATGTTTAATGGTCGGAGAATTATCAGGTATAGACGATAGTGAAATTTTATTTACGCTCTCCATTCTTGTTAACCGATCAACTACCGCATCGATATATTCATATTTTTGCGGCTCCTGAGTCAAAAAGTCATGATAATCAACAAGATCAGTGCCTCCTATAAAAGTGATTTCGGAATTTTTCATCATAAGGGGTGCGATCAAACAAGGTTCATTAGTCCATGAGCGCAATATGAGCAGTTTTAAGTCTGCATCGCTACCAAATTCTTTCCACCACGTCTTGTGCCAAATCATTGTGTCGAAAAAAGTTGGTTCGTCACGGTCAGACAAAAGTTTCTGCCAAGGACCTTGCAAATCTAGGAAGGTTCCATGTTGAATATCAACGGTTGAGGATGACACGCTAAATACAGATCCTTGCTATATCGATTATCGTTCTTGATCTTTTTAACAAAAATCTAACTTTCGTTGGTCATTGCGTTCATTACAGAATCTATATCAGGTTCCACGTACTCTAGCTCTACTAGTGCGCGCTTTTCAGCAGTCCCGGGATCCTTAAGTCCATTACCAGTCAGAACGCAAACTACAGTCTTGTCAGATAGGTCAATACCCTGTTCAAAAACCTTTATCAAACCTGCAACCGATGCAGAAGAAGCTGGTTCACAAAATATCCCTTCCTCTCTAGCAAGTCGTAAATATGCCGCAATAATTTCATCATCTTCGACCATGTCGATAATGCCATCCGATTCATCGCGAGCATTTATCGCTTTATCCCAACTAGCGGGATTTCCGATTCGAATTGCGGTGGCAATAGTTTCAGGTTTAAGCACGGGTTCTCCTAGAACGATTGGAGCTGCACCCGCAGCCTGAAATCCCATCATATGCGGTGTTTTATTTGCAAACCCGTTAGATTGATACTCTATAAAGCCTTTCCAGTAGGCAGATATGTTCCCTGCATTACCGACAGGAATGAAAAGATATTCTGGAGATTCACCAAGGCGATCTACGATTTCGAAAGCACCGGTTTTCTGCCCTTCGATTCTGTATGGATTAACTGAGTTAACAAGCTCTATATCCATCACTGCAACAATATCTCGCACAATACTTAAAGCGTCATCGAAGCTACCGTTTACTGCAAGTATCCTTGCACCGTACGCCATTGCCTGAGCAAGCTTACCCAAAGCAATTTCACCAGCTGGAACAAGCACCAGAGTTTCAAGCCCGTATCTAGCACCATATGCCGCAGCAGATGCACTAGTGTTACCTGTCGATGCGCAAATTACTCGTTTCTTACCTTTCTCTAGAGCTTTGGCGATAGCCATCACCATCCCGCGGTCTTTAAACGAGCCAGTTGGATTACAGCCCTCCAGCTTGAAGTAAAGATCACTGCAACCTATGGAGTCACCAATTCTCTGCGACCGAACAAGCGGCGTACTGCCTTCGCCTAAAGAGACGTCGGGTGTCGCGTCAGAAACAGGTAAAAACTGTCGATACCTTTCAATCACTCCAGACATCATCACCAAAACGTATAACGCTCCCAATCAAACCGTATAAAAACCGGAAACTACACAATAAATTTACACCTAATGTCAGGAGTTGTACGTTTCGACACGAATAAGGCTATCGAAACAAGCCACTGTGTCGAGTGCTCTAATAGAACCCACAGCACTTTGCATATTAGACTCCTGTGCTGGATGAGTCATTATTACAAGGTCTGCTCGATTGTTATCAACATCGGTATCTTTTTGAAGAACCGATTTAATGCTAATGTCCGCGTCCCCTAAAACTCTTGCCACGTTGGCGAGTACACCGGGACGATCGTCAGCCGTAATGCGTATGTAGTACTGACATTTATGACCTTCCATCGAAGCGATCACAAACGGTTCTAGTTCTTTTCCAATTATCTGTTTGCCAACAGCCTCCGTTGCGATTTTGTGTATATCTCCAATTATCGCACTCGCTGTTGGGTTGGGGCCTGCGCCGGGACCTTGAAACCACAGTGAATCCACCAAATCCCCCTCGACCTCTACCGCATTTAGCACTCCATTCACGGAAGCCATCGGTTCTCCAAGGGGTACTAGTGCAGGATGAACTCTAGGAAGTAAACCTAAGTTTTGGTTAGCTTGTACCACTCCAAGAAGCTTGATTGTGTATCCAAGCTCACGCGCATAACGGAAATCTTTGGCATGAATCTGCCTTATTCCCTCACGGTATATGGATTCAACAGGAACTTCTGTATGATAGGCAAGGCGGGCGAGAACCGAAAGTTTGTACATAGCATCAAAGCCATCAATGTCTGCAGTAGGGTCGGCTTCCGCATAACCAAGCATCTGAGCTTCAGACAACACATCATCGAAATCAGCACCTTCGTGAGCCATCTTCGTAAGTATAAAATTTGTGGTGCCGTTAATGATGCCGCGTATGCTCATGATTTTGTTTGCAGATAGATCATTCATGAGTGGGCCTATTATCGGAATCCCTCCCGCTACGCTCGCCTCATATAGCAAGTGAACTCCGTGCGTTCTAGCAGTTGTCAGTAATTCACTTCCGCGCTTGGACATCACCTCTTTGTTCGCGGTTACCACATGCTTACCAGCCTGGAGGGCACGTGTAATGAATTCAAACGCGGGAGTTTCGCCTCCCATGACTTCGACAACTATACGAATGTCAGGATTAGCGATGACTGAATCCGGATCAGCCGATATTTTGGAAGAATCGACTGGAACATCACGTTTCACCGAAACATCTCGCACAACCGACGCTACAACATCAAGTGAAACCCGCGATTCACCTACTGTTTCACGAGTCTCAATAGCCTTTACAACCGCTGAACCGACGACTCCAAGCCCCAACAAACCAATAGGAGTTACAAGATTATGCGGTTCTGATGAATGCTCCATTATGTCCTACTTCTATTGCGGTATCTGCGCAGGATTGAATGGTGCCGGAGTTGGAGTAGGAATTAATGCGGAAAGACGAACTTGAGCATTAACCCAATTGAATATTTCACTATCTAAAACCATGAATAAGTCGAAGTTCTTACGCTCCTCATTAAAAAAGATCGTTAATCCACGAGTGGTCAAAGCCTCAAAATTGTCTGAATCAACTTCGCGTGCATCCTGAACTTCTTCGACTATCAGATAACTCCACCAGTTATTCTCCTCGTCAAATCGTGGAGAACTAGGCGTACGCACAGGCAACAGTCGGTTGCCATCCCCATCAAGTCCAAAAAGTAAAGCGTCAATTTCTGGGTGGATGCCATATGGAGTCCAACCTCTATCTCCCATATCTCGCCGGTAGTTGGGATCATCCGTGTGATTAGCCACAATGCTTTCAATTGGTGTACCAGCTGCGAGATCTCGCTCGATCGCTCTACGTTCGTCTAAGTCATTGCCCCACTTGATTATCTCGTACATGTGTACCTGTGCCTGAACACGCGGAATAGTATCCGCTACAACGTCACGAAGACGTTCTTTGAACATGCTCTTACGTATGAAGTCTCGAAAAACTTCTTCTTGTATTCCAATTTTATGTATGAACTGACGCTTTGCTTCTTCTACGTTATCTTGGTACTCCTTTGACTCTCGCTCAGCGACAGTCACAGCCACAAATCCTAGTATCGAATCTAGGCGTTCATCAACATCCTGAGAAGAGACTGAAATTCCATTTTTCGGAGCCAATTGGAATGCAAGCTCATTTTCTTGTAGTGTCTGCAAGGCCTCGAACAACGAATTCCCAACTTCGAAAGGCACGCCAAGATTTTCACTCATCCGTTGGTTGAAACGTATGAAGTTCACAACATCTCCACGGGTGTACACAGTATCTTCGACACGAAGAGCCAACTCGCGTGGGGGAAACACATAGTTTTCGAAATAGGCGTAAACGGGAATAGCGAGTAGACCAATCAGTAATAAAACAGCAACGTAAATAAAGGGGCGATTTTTCGACTGCTGGATCTTTTGGTCGTTAACCATCTGCCGACGAGTTTTTCCGCCACGTACAGTGATGCTTCGTCGACCTGCCTCATAATCAGGAATTGGGGTAGGTTTTAGAGAGAGATTCTCTTGACTGTCATTCCGGTCTAAATTGTTATCTGATGTGGACATTTTCGGCACTTGCACGCAATTTGACCGGAAACTATTGATGGCTTACTCCGGCCGTCGCTGGCATCAATCGTTCAGAGACAAGGGATTACTTGTCTTCGTCGTCTGATGCTTTCGCTTCCTCAGTATTTTCAGGTTCAATAGAATCTTCGGTCACCACTTCAAGTTTTTCGGTTTCTTCCAATTCTTCAGTCGCAACTTGCTCATTAACTGATTCTGTGAGCTCTGAAGATTCCTCATCTGAAGTTGTTTCTGGTTCTTCTTCTTCAGAAACAGGTGCATTTGTGGCGACGGCACCCGTTACCCGTAGGTGTTCTGGTGCATAAGGTAGAAGCGCCAAATGCCTCGCCCGCTTGATCGCAATGGTCAAGCTGCGGTGACACTTTGCACAGTTACCAGATTTCTTACCTGGTTCGATGCGTCCTCGATCAGTAATGAACCTGCGAATGCTTGAAACATCTTTGTAGTCTACTTTAGTTTCTTTGCAGTAGCACTGACGTCGGCGTCGGCCTCCACGTCGGAACTGTGGGCGATTAACACCAGTTTGGGGCGTTCGGGGAGTTGTCATTTGTTACCTCGCGGAAAGGACAGTGGAGTGGCCTAACAACTTATGTGGGTCATTCCAAAGGAAACTGCTACCAAGGCAGTTCCTCCACGTCTTCTGATGGGTTATTTTCAGTCGGAGTCTGCTGAGTCGTATCTCCTGATGAATATGATTCTGCGCCTGGTGGCACACCGGTTTCCGTTGTGTCACCCCCAGCAGATTCAAGAAAAACTACTTTGAATGCTCGAACTTCCAACGATGTACGTGCTTCGCCCGAGCTGCTCGTATATTGACTAGTCGAAAGCCTACCGTCAACGAAAACTCGGCGACCTTTTGCCAGATACTGATTTACCGATTCGGCCTGACGTTCCCATGCTGTAACCCGAAACCACTCGGTTTCTTCGATCCAACCGTCACCGTTTGGATCACGCCTATTATTGTTTACCGCAAGGCTAAAACTGGTAACAGGTGTACCACTTGGTGTGTAACGCATCTCAGGATCGTTACCTGCCCGGCCTATGAGGAGTATCTGATTAAGACTCAATTAAAATTCACTCGTTAACAGCTACAATTCTAAGTCTACTTAGTTGGTTCCTCGACACCCACTGGCTCGATCTCATCACGGACTAACAGGTGACGAATAATCGACTGATCGGCATCGATTTCACGCTCAATTTCAGGAGCCTTCGCCCCATCGATTTCAAAATTAGCTTGAAGGTAGTAACCTTCTGTATTCTTCTGAATGGGGTAAGCCAATGTTCGCTTGCCCCAAACATCGATGCTGGAAACTACACCACCAGCGTCGTTAACCATTGATGTGATTTTCTCGGTAGATTCCGTGCCTTGCTCTTCTCCAGCATCGCCACTTAGAATCCAGACTAGTTCATACTTTCTCAACGATCCACCATGCTCTTTATTAATTAGCTCATAACCATAAAAGTTTATCATGGTATTACGGCCCACTGGCCATTAACTTTTCGAACGAACGTTGAAATTCAACCCTGATTAACAAAGATGACGTGAGAAAACTTAACTATCTAGGCCAGGAACTGGGAATTGCTCTGCAAATTTAGCGACTTCATCCCCTAGCCGCTTGAGCCCGGCTTCGTTGCCATGTAACTTCAATGCGTCAAGAACGTAGCCAGCTACGTTTTCCATATCTCCAACTTTAAATTCTCGTGATGTAAGTGCAGCCGTTCCAATTCGAATTCCAGATGTAACCATCGGAGGCTCAGGATCGAAAGGAATAGTGTTTTTATTAACAACGAGACCGGCAGATATCAGTGCAGCCTCAGCCTCTCGTCCTGTCATTGATATAGAGCGCGTATCAACCAGCATCATATGATTCTCAGTTCCGCCAGCAACCATCCTTACTCCACCTGCAGCCAATTCGTTAGAAAGTGCCTTTGCGTTCTGTACAATCTGACTAGCGTAATCTTTAAATTCAGGCTGCATAGCTTCTTTAAACGCCACAGCTTTTCCTGCGATTGCGTGTTCCATGGGGCCACCCTGCATATTTGGAAACACTGCTGAATTATATTTTCGTTCTAAATCTTTTGTAGTAAGAGCCATTGCACCACGTGGGCCACGAAGAGTTTTATGCGTCGTACTTGTGACTATGTCGGCATAATTTACTGGTGATGGATGAACGCCACCAGCAATAAGTCCAGCAATATGCGCCATGTCAACCAGTAGATACGCCCCAACATGATCTGCAATTTCTCGGAATCGTTTAAAGTCGATCATCCTCGGATACGCTGTGTAGCCAGCAATAATTACTTCAGGCTTAAATTCTTCAGCCTGCTGGCTCACTGCCCCATAATCAATTGCCTCGGAATCCGGATTAACACCATAATGAATAAATTCATAAAGCTTCCCAGAAAAATTCACTGCGGAACCGTGAGTTAGATGCCCTCCATGATCAAGAGACATCGCCATTATCCGGTCGCCGGGATTTGCCAGAGCAAAGAATGCGGCCATGTTTGCCTGAGAACCTGAGTGAGGTTGGACATTAGCGTGATCCGCTCCAAAAAGCTCTTTCGCCCTATCGATTGCAAGTTGCTCACTTACATCGACATTCTCACAACCAGCGTAATAGCGACGTCCAGGATAACCCTCAGCATATTTATTTGTCAGAACCGAGCCACCGGTTTCCAACACAGGTGCACTAGTGTAGTTTTCTGAAGCAATCATCACCAGTTGCTTGCGTTGACGTAATTTTTCATTTTCGATCACTTCTGATATTTCAGGATCAAAACTAGCAATCGAGGTCATGTAAATCTCCAATACAAATATGACTGTAATAACACGCTGGTACTGATAATGAAATCTGTGTGAAACAATTAATTGTGAAAAATAATCCAATTGGAAGTTTAAGTTTATATCCAGGATAAATTTTTAGTCGAGTACATCAAGTAATGATCTGATAACGTCGAATTCGCTATTCAAATAAAATAGATATCATGAATCAGCTCAAGCCCAAAAAGCAAATGAAAAATTTGCTGGGAGATTCCATGACATACGCTTTTTCGACAAAAGAGCAGAAAACTCCATACCAAGTCATAGACGATGTGCCACAACGAGCCATGGTCGTCTTTGCACACCCAGATGATGCGGAGATAGGCGCTGGGGCAACCGCCTCTGCATGGGCATCCCAAGGATGCGAAATCACTTACTTACAATGCACCACTGGAAGTAGTGGCAGCAACGATAGTTCTATGACTTCGAATCGAATTGTAAAAATAAGGACGTCCGAACAGAAGGCAGCGGCAAATGTAATAGGAGTAAAAGAGATCATCAAGCTTAATCACCCAGATGGAGAACTTGAGGCAGATCGTAGTTTTCTGTCCGAAATTGTTCATATAATACGCAAGTACCGACCCGAGGTGATTTTCACTCATGACCAACATCGTATCCAAGGTTTCCAACATCGCGATCATCGCAACGTTGGCACTACCGTCCAAGACGCTGTATATCCCTATGCACGAGATCACCTACATTTCACTGACCAACTCTCTAAAGACATCCAGCCCCATAAAGTAAAAAACATATTATTTTGGGGCACTGACAGACCCGATGTAATTGTCGATGTTTCAGACTCGATTCATAACAAAATAGCAGCGCTCTCAAAACACAAAAGCCAACTTTCGGGTCTTTCTTTTGGATCAGACATAGATAACCAATTGAAAGAAAGGCATGCGTGTGCAGCTGAGGGATACCACTTCCAGTATGGAGAAATTTTTCGCCGCCTAACGGCCAGACCATGAACGGACCAGCATATTGCCAAGAGTCGATATCCACGCCCATATATTGCCAGGATTAGACGATGGACCTACAACATTAGAAGATAGTCTGGGAATGGCACGCATGGCCATGCTCGACGGCACCGAAATCATTGTAGCGACGCCTCATTATCGTGACGTGGAATTAGCAAATATTTCGCCTGAAACGGTTCCTGAATTATCGGATACCTTAGACGCCAGTTTAAGAAATGATGGAGTAGGCCGCAACTCTCAAACGATCCGGGTTCTTTCAGGGATGACCCATCGATTAGATACGAGTCTACAAGACCTGGTTGATTCAGGCAGGGCTGTAACTCTTAATAGGACACGATTCCTTCTTGTAGAACCACCATTCACGCGACTACCGGCTCATGCTGATGACATGATAGGTAGGCTACTGACCAAAAGATTAGTTCCCGTAATCGCACATCCTGAGCGGAACCGTGAGTTTCAGCGCCATCCGAACCGACTCCGAAATCTGGTCGATGATGGAGTAATTGTTCAGATAGCTTCTGGAAGCATAATGGGTAGAAATGGGATCAAGGCTCAAAGAACTGCCGAGCGATTCATAAGCGATGGCGTAGCTCATGTCGTCGCATCTGAGATGCACAGTTCTTATGCACCTCGTTCTCCACTTCTTACCGGTGCCTTTAATATAGTTGCGAATTTAGTCGGAGATCGTGAAGCAATCAATCTTTTCGAATTAAACCCTACAATGATTCTTGAAGGGCGCAGTCCGCAACTTAGAGAACCCGATGAAAGATCTAAAATTCTAAGTAAATTTCCTATTTCAACAGAAATCAAGATCAACAGACGAATCAATAGCCAAACTCAACGTGCACGGGAACGAATCTTGCAGCGTTTTAGGCAGCTGATAAACCGCGTATAAGTCTCAAAAAACTGGTTACAAGCGGCTCTAAAAATCTACGAAGATAAGTTGCAAATCCATAACTTGCTATTCCGACCGCTGCACCTCCGATAATGTCAGTCGGATAGAACACCCCTGCATACAGTCTCGAAATACCAAACAACACAGCACACGCATACATGCAACGACCTAAATTCCGATTAACGACCCAACATGCAGTTGCCACAGCAAATCCCACGGCTACAGGATTCGCTGGAAAAGAAGGGTCGGTAGGAGGATAAAAAAGCAGGTTTATTTGCTCTGGATAATCGATGAACGGTCTTGGTCGGTTGATTGTAATGTTGCACAACCACACGATCACGTTAGCTAGTGCTAATGCGCTAATCCCAACAATCACCTGAACCTGATATTCAGACCTCTGAAGAGCAGTCTTACCGGAAAACCACAACCCCAGCATACCTAACGAGAATACTATTGGCATCAAGTAATCACTCGCAGCAATTCGCATAAAATCATCAAACACGTTTACGTTGCCGGATAGGTCATTCAACCAAATCAAGATTTCTGCTTCGAAAGACGTCATTTCGTCGACTT
>MDTE01084286.1_pt1 | contig 14037 bp, 12 predicted proteins | sample 811231 | NCBI WGS metagenome assembly MDTE01 (sample SAMN05326651, study PRJNA326480) | marine metagenome | isolation source: seawater | place: Indian Ocean: Red Sea | collected 2010 | reverse complement strand
ATGATACTGGTAACTGTGGAAGTAATTCAGAATTCTCCTACGATAATAGTTGTAAATTTTGTTTTCCTCACACACATTGCACCGTGACGGTGACCGTCCACCCCCCACTGCCCCCCGCAGCCGAGACGTTCGAAGAGGTGGTGCGACTCCGGGACGAGGCGCGCCGTCGGATCTCACGGGACGTCGGTGAGCTGGCCGGATGACCACCACCCAGCACCTCATCCTCAGCCTCGGCATGGTGGTTTTCAGCCTGACCGGGCTGATGCCACCCTGGATGCACGTGCGGGTCGACGACCCCTCGACCCGGGTCGCCGCCGGCAGCGCGTTCATCACCGTCGGCGCGCCGGTCCGACCCGACGAACCCGGCGACGCGGCCCGGCCCAGGCGTCGCGGGATGCCGACCTACCGGGGCGCGCCACTGCGGCAGTGGGAGTCGCGTATCGATGGCCGACGGCTGGCGCTGCGGTGGGGCGCGGTGGCGGGCCTCACCGCCGCGGGCATGTGGCTGACGGCGCCAGGACGACGTCGGACCGACGCCGCGGTCTAGCGGCGGGGGCCAGGGGTCAGCACCATTCGACCGACTACTCCCGCGTCCCTGAGGTCGTTGAGGACGGCCTGGGCGTCGGACAGGGGACGTGGCCGCACCGGAATCGGCTCGACCGCCCCGCTCTCGACCAGCGTCATCAGCTCCCGCATCTCCTCGAGGCTGCCGACGTAGGACCCCTGGACGGTCAGGTTCCGCAGCGGCCAGAGCGGGAGCGACGCCGTCAGCTGTCCCCCGAAGAGCCCGACGATCACCAGCAGGCCACCGGTCGAGAGCGTCTTGAAGCCCAGCGTCGCGCTGGTTTCCGCGCCGGCGAAGTCGATCGCGGCGGCGGCACCACCGCCAGTGAGCCGCCGGATCTGCTGCTTCGCGTCGTCGTCGCGGGCGTTGACGGGGATGGCGCCGGCATCAGCGGCCGCGCCGAGGGTCGACGGATCGACGTCCACGGCGATGATCGTCGCATCGGTGATCACCTGCGCGAGCCGCAGGGCCGCGAAGCCGACGCCCCCCAGACCGATGATGACGAGGTGGCGTCCCTCGACCCGGGGGCGCACCTTCTTCACCGCGCCATAGGCCGTGAGCCCGGAGCAGGCATAGGTACAGGCCAACGTGATGGGGCGCTCGCCGAACTCGAACAGATAGCGGCTGTCGGGAACCAGGACATGGTCGGCAAACCCGCCGTGTCTGGTGATGCCGAGCGCCAGCGACTCGGCGCACAGGTGTTCGAGCCCGGCCCGGCAGAGATGGCACTGGCCGCACCCGATCCACGGATACACCACCCGGCGAGCCCCGAGGTCGACCGAGGCCTCGGCCCCCTTGGCGACCACCGTTCCCGCGATCTCGTGGCCGAGCGTCAACGGCAGCTCGCGCCCCCGAGAGAGGTCGAGCCGCTTTCCGCCGCCCATGTTGAAGAAGCCATCGCGCAGGTGCAGGTCGCTGTGGCACACGCCGCAGGCCTCGACCTGGAGCAGCACCTCGCTCCCTACGGGCGATGGCGTCGCGGCCTCGACACACTCGAGCGGCTGTCCGAATCTGGTGAGCTGGTAGCTGATCACAGGGTCAACATTCTTCAGCTTCCGCAGCGAGGCGATCGAGGGCGTCGCCGGTCAGCCGATACACGGTCCACTCGTCCTGCGGGACCGCTCCAGCCTTGCGGTAGGTGCGGATCGCATCCTCGTTCCAGTCGAGCACGGCCCACTCGAAGCGCCTGCACCCTCGGTCCCGCGCGAGCGCCGCCAGATGCGCCAGCAGTCGTCGACCGACTCCGCGCCCACGATGCGCGGGCGAGACGTACAGATCTTCGAGATACAACCCGGGCCTGGCGAGAAACGTCGAGAAGTTATGGAAGAACAACGCAAACCCGGCCGGTTCGCCATCAAGCTCGGCGACCACCGCCTCAGCGTAGGGCCGTTCCCCGAACAGCGCCTGCCGGACATCCTCCTCGGTGGCGGTGACCTCGTCGAGCAACCGCTCGTACTCGGCCAGCTCACGAATGAAGCGCAGAACGAGCGCCACGTCCGCCTCCGTGGCCGGACGGATCACCATGGGCGGGTCGTGGCTACTCACCCTTGCCCGGGCCCTCATCACCCAGTGCGCGCTCGAGGTCGGCAACGAGGTCATCGACGGCCTCGATTCCGACCGACAGGCGCAGCAAGTCCTCCGGAACCGGTGTACCAGCCCCTTCGACCGGCGCGCGATGCTCGACCAGACTCTCGACACCACCGAGCGAGGTCGCGTTCTTGAACAACCGTAGCCGTCCTGCCAGTTGCCGAGCCGCCGCTTCACCCCCGTGCGGCCGGAACGACACCATCATCCCGAAGCCGCCGCTCATCTGCCGGGCCGCGATGTCGTGACCGGGGTGGCTGGCGAGGCCCGGGTAGTACACCTCGGCGACGGCCGGATGCTGGTCGAGCCACTCGGCGATCCGCAGCGCGCTCTCGGCCGACCTCGGTACCCGCAGGAACAGGGTCCGCATCCCGCGCAGCAGCAGCCAGCATTCGAAGGGGCCCAGCACCGCCCCCCGGTAGCCGCGGTCATGGGCGATCCGCTCCCACCGTGCATCCTTGCGGGCCGTGACCAGCGCGCCTGCCAGCACGTCAGCGTGTCCGTTCAGCTGCTTGGTCGCCGAGTGGAGGACCAGGTCGGCTCCATGTGCCAGGGGTCGACAGAGCACCGGCGTCGACAGGGTCGAGTCGGCGACCACCGTCGCCCCGGCCTGATGCGCCAGACTGGCGGTGGCGGCGATATCGGTCACCTCGCCGGTTGGGTTCGCGGGCGTCTCGACCCAGACGATCGCGGTCTTCCCCGGTTCGAGCGCCTGCTCGAGCGCGTCGAGATCGCCGGCGGCCACCAGGTCGAGCGCAATCCGTCCCCGCTCGGCCAGTTCCTCCAGCCAGCGGCGAATCGTCCAGTACATGTGCCGGGGGGCGATGACATGAGCGCCGGGATCGAGCGTCTCGAAAACGGTGGTCGCCGCGGCCATCCCCGAGCTGAACAGCAGCGCCGCTGCCCCACCCTCGAGGCGGGCCAGCAGCGCCTCGGTCTGGTCGTAGGTCGGGTTGTGGTCACGCGTGTAGGTACGGCCCCCGGGATAGGTGCCATCCGGCGCCCGTTCGAAGGTGGCGGAGGGATGAATCGGCGGCACCACCGCGCGGGTGGTCTCGTCAATCCAGCCCAGCGCCTGGGCCGCCACGGTGGACGGATGGTCGCGGGAGTCGCTCATGTTGTCGATGGGCCGGGGGTCCCGGCCTCGGGTGTTGGCGGTCCGCAATCGCGCGGTCACCGTCAGGCGGAGGCGGAGCCGATCTCGACCTTGATCTCCCGCCACTTGCCCTGGCGGAACCGTATCACGCTGAGCCCGCAGCGCGTCATGTGCCCGATCACGATCGCGGTCCAGATGTGGTGTGGTTCGAGACCCGAGACCGCCTGCACGACGGCGCAGATGCCCAGCGGCACGATGACCTGCGAGACGATCGAGATGTAGAGGGGGCTACGGGTGTCGCCGGTGCCCTGGAGACCGCCGGTGTAGACGAGGGCTACGGTAATGAAGAGGCCGGATATCGCAAGGTAGCTGAGCAGCTGGACGCCGATCTCGACGACCACCCCCTCGTCCATCCCGAACAGCCCGAGCAGCGTCGTCGGAATGGCGAAGAACAGCAGGCCGACCGCGACGGCGACCGACAGACCGATCAGCGATGCCACGTGAGCCGACCTGAGGCTGCGCTCAGGATGCCCCGCTCCGAGATTCTGCCCCGCCACCGCCGCCGTCGCCCCCATCAGCCCCACCGAGGTCCAGGTGATCAACGAGAACAGCTCGGTATAGGCGACCGAATAGGCCGCCTGCGCCTCGGCGCTGTAGGCCAGCGAGCCGATGTAACGGAGCAGCAGCACGCCGCCCAGGTTCATCGCGATGCCCTGGAAGCCGGCAGGCAGTCCGAACTTGAAGAGCTGCCGGATGACGCCCCAGTCCGGGCGGAACGACATCGTCCGCGAAAAGTGGATCACCAGCCGGTTGGAGAACAGCAGCCACATGAAGACCAGGCCGGTGCTCCCGCTGGCGATCGCCGTGCCCATCGCCGCCCCGGTGGTCCCGAACGCCGGAATCGGCCCCAGCCCCCGGATGAGCACGATATTCAACGTGATGTTCAGCGTGGTCATGAAGATACCGAGCCGCATCGGCGTCTTCGCGTCGCCGGCCGCTCGAAGTGCGCCGCTGAACATGAAGAACATCAGCATCCCGAAGCTGAACACGAACATGATCCGGATGTAGGGGAGCGCCTCGACCTTCACCTCCGGCGCGGCGTTGATCATGGTCAGCAGGGTCGGGGCTGCCCAGTAGCCGACGGGCGCCATCACGCCCACGGCGAGAAACAACGCCGCGACGAACGCCTGGTAGACGGCACGGTTGACCTTGTCGGCGTCGCCAGCACCGGCAAAGCGGGCCACCAGCACGCCCATGCCGGTGAATACCGACGCCACGAACACGATCACCAGGATGAAGATCTGCAGGCTGACGCCGATGGCGGCATTGCCGGTGTGGCCGACGTAGTTACCGACCATCGCCTGGTCGATGATGCCCTGCAGCCCCCCGATGACGTTCTGCACCATCGTGGGCCAGGCCAGGTGCCAGACGGCACGGCCCAACGGCCCCTCTACGATGGAGCGGTCGAAGGTCTGCTTGGGAGGAGCGTCGGTCTCGGCAGGCGGATCCTGGGTCGACGATGTCACGGGCTCGGTGTCTGTCATGCGGGCGGACCGAATACAGACACCATCGTCAGACGCGATAGGATCAAGTTCCGATCGTGGATGCTGCCCGGACACTCTATCAGATCGAAGCGAGCCTTCGTTCCGCCCTCAGCGACCCCGGTCCGTGCCCGGACGCACACTCCCGGGTGGCGCCTCGTCCCCGTGTCGGCTGGAAGGCCGGCGTCATTCCCGAGGGGTCTCGGACCGCGGCCGCGCTGCTGCTTCTCTATCCGATCGACGACCGGGCGCACCTGTGTCTGACGCGACGGGCCGGCTCGCTCGGCACCCATGCGGGCCAGATCTCGCTGCCCGGCGGTGCCGTCGACGAAGGCGAGACGATCGAACAGGCGGCACTTCGGGAGGCGCGGGAGGAAGTAGGGCTCGACAGCAAGAATCTGCAGGTGCTGGGCCGGCTCACGCCACTCTACATCCCGGTATCGAACTTCGCGCTCTATCCGGTGCTTGGCGTGCTCGCCGAGCGCCCGTCTCTGGTCGCGTCCGCCGACGAGGTGGCCCACATCCTCGAGGTCGCGATCGACGATCTGCTATCTCCGAGCAGTCTTCGGCCAGGGTGGCTCTGGCGTGGAGCCGACACGATCACCGTGCCGTTCTTCGCCCTCTGCGGCGAGCGGGTCTGGGGCGCGACGGCGATGGTCCTCAGCGAGCTCGTGCACCTGCTCTCCCACGACGAATCGACGCCCCGCACCACAGCCCCCGGTGTATCCGAGCCGGGGTGGAACCCGAGACCGTAAATGGCGAAACGACGAGGGCGCCGGTCGGCGCCGCTGTTCGATCCTCCCGACTCGGCCGCACCGGCAGCCTCTCCACCGGTCAACGCCGGCGAACCGAGCGTCGAGCTCATCGAGGCCGCCGAGGCGCGCTATCTGAATTACGCCCTGTCGGTGATCACCTCGCGCGCCCTCCCCGACGTCCGGGACGGACTCAAACCGGTCCAGCGGCGGATTCTCTACACGATGTGGGAACAGCGTCTGCGGGCCGATGCCAAACCACGCAAGTCGGCCAAGGTCGTGGGCGACGTGATGGGGAGCTATCACCCCCACGGGGACACGGCGCTCTACGACACGCTCGTCCGCATGGCGCAACCGTTCGCGCTGCGCTATCCGCTGGTCGACGGACATGGCAACTTCGGGTCGCTCGACGGTGACGCGGCGGCCGCGATGCGATACACCGAGTGCCGGCTGGCCCCCCCGAGCGCCGATCTCCTGCAGGAGATCGAACAGGACACGGTGCCGTTCCGGCCCAATTACGACGGCACGAAGGAAGAACCCGTCGTGCTTCCGGCCCGCCTACCGAACCTCCTGATCAACGGCGCCACCGGAATCGCGGTGGGCATGGCCACCAACATCCCGCCTCACCACGTGGGCGAGGTGTCGAACGCGCTCCTCAAGCTGCTGGCGAACCCGGAGCTGAGCAGCGTGCGGCTCTGCCAGTACGTGAAGGGGCCCGACTTCCCGACCGGGGGCCAGATCCTGAACACCCCGGACGAGCTGAAGCAGATCTACAAGACGGGCAGCGGGAGCATCCGGCTGCGCGCCACGTGGGAGAAGGGACCGACCACCCGCGGGGGCAAGACGATCCAGATCACGAGCATCCCCTACGCGATCAACAAGGGTCAGCTCGTCGAGCGGATCGCCGAGGTCATCATCGCGAGAAAGCTGCCGCCACTCCTCGACGTGAAGGACCAGTCGACCGACGACGTCCGGATCGTGCTCGAGCTCAAACGCGATGCCGACGAGCAGATGGTGATGGCCTACCTGTTCCGCCATACGCCGTTGCAGACCAACTTCGCGGTGAACCTCACCTGCCTGGTGCCCACCGGCCAGGAGGAGGTCGGCCGGCCCGAACGATTGGGCCTGCACGAGCTGCTCTGGCACTTTCTGCGGTTCCGTCTCGACGTGGTCACCCGACGCCTCGAGCACGAGCTGGCGGCCCTGTCCCGCCGGGTGCACATCCTGGAGGGATTCGAGACCGTCTTCGATGCGCTCGACGAGGTGCTCCGGATCGTGCGGAAGTCGGACGGAAAGGCCGACGCCGCGAAGAAGCTGATGAAGCGGTTCCCGCTCGACGCCGAGCAGACCGACGCCATCCTCGAGCTGAAGGTCTACCGCCTGGCCCGGCTCGAGATTCTGATCATCCGCGAGGAGCTGGGGGAGAAACGGAAGCGGTCACGCCAGATTGGCGGTCTACTCAAGAGCGAGCCGAAGCGCTGGGCGCTCGTCCGGGACGAGATCAAGGAAATCCAGCAGACCTACGCCCGGGGCAAGACCAATCCTCGCAGGACTCTCATCCAGCCCGCCGAGGAAGAGGTGGAGTACACGGCCGACGATTTCATCGTCGACGAGGACGCCATCGTGCTGGTCACCACCGACGGCTGGGTCAAACGACAGAAAGAAGTCAAGGACGTCACGACGACCCGGCTCCGCGAGGGGGACTCGCTGCTGGCGGCCCTGGGCGGAAGCACCCGGGCCGCCTGTGTGTTTTTCTCGAACTTCGGCGTCGCCTACACGGCCCGCATTGCCGATATTCCGGCGACTACCGGGCACGGCGAGCCGATCCAGCGGCGGTTCAAGCTGAAGGACCGGGAGCGGATCGTGGCGGCGGTCAGCCTGGATCCCAGAGTCGCTCCGAACATCACACCGCGGCGCGCCGGTGGCGAGCCGAAACGTCACCTGATCGCCGTCACCACCGACGGATACGCGCTCCGTTTCAGTCTGGAGCCGTTCATCGAGCCGAGCACTCGCGCCGGACGACGCTATGCGCGCCCCTCCGGCGGCGCCGAGGTCGTCGATGTCGCCTGGACGACCGGCGAAGAGACCGTGATCGCGGCCACCGCCCAGGCCCGCGCCATGCTGTGCTCCGCCAGCGAGATCAACTTTCTGTCCGGACCAGGCAAGGGCGTCATCCTGATCAAGCTACCCAAGGGCACCGACCGGGTGCTGGGCTTCATCGCCTCGTCCGGCGACCGCGATCTGCTGACCGTCGAGACCAACCGCGGCGCCAGCCAGACCATCTCCACCACCAAGTACGGCGTCACCGGCCGTGGTGGCAAGGGGCGGGAACTGCTTCAGCGCGGACAGTTCAGCAAAGTCATCCCTCCGCCGGTGGTCGTCCCCGACCTCGACTGACCTTCCCGGAGGCCACGCCCGAAACGGCACGCGGCGTGCCCGCCCGGCGGGCCGATTCCGCAACGACCTGGGTTGCGCCGCCGACCTTTTCCCCCGGCCGGTTCGCCTAACGCTCGAAAGCGGCCGGCCCAGGGTGAAGTGCGGCTGTAATGTGACGAACGGCCATCTGGGCGTGACAAGATACGGAGAAGCCAGGACTGACCAGGACCGGCGGGTGACAAGCGGTGGTTCTCAAGTTTGCGTCGAAGCCGGCAGAAGCCCATAGTGGCGGAATGCCCCGGTTCCGGGTGAGTCTCAAGCTGAGCTGGGTTGGCTCGACCGCCTTCGGCCTGCTGGCCGCGACCATCGCGGCCGGGGTGTCGTATGTGGATCAGGGCGAGATGTATCTCACCTACGCCCTGCTCGGCAGCCTCTCGTACTGGTACTCCTGGGCCCTGCTGGCTCCCTCGGTGCTCTACCTCGGCGGCCGGTTCCGGTTCGCGCGTGGCGCGTGGCGTGTCCCGATGGCGGCCCACATCACGGGCGGCTTCGTCTACGCCGTCGTTCATCTGTCGCTGATGGTGATGGTGCACAGCCTGTTGCTGCGCTTGACCGGCGAGACCGGCATCCCGGTCAGCACGATCCTGCAGTCACCAATCTTTACCGGCGCCTGGGACGTGATGATCTACTGGTCCCTGGTCGGGCTGCGACATGCGGTGGACTACTACGGCGAGTCGCAACAGCGAGCGCTCGACGAGAGCGAGCTCCGGACACGGCTGGCCGAGGCCCGACTCGACGCGCTGCGACACCAGCTGCAGCCGCACTTTCTGTTCAACACCCTCCACGCCGTGTCGACCCTGATGCACAAGGACGTGGATGCGGCCGATCGCATGCTGGCTCGACTCAGTGATCTCCTGCGTCTGACCATGGACAAGGGGGCCGTGCAGGAGCTGGCGCTCAAAGAGGAGCTCGATCTGCTGGAGAAGTATCTCAAGATCGAGCAGGCACGTTTCGGGAACCGCTTGAAGGTGGAGCTCGATGTCGAACCCGAGGCACTCGACGCCCAGGTGCCATCCCTGCTGCTGCAGCCTCTGGTGGAGAACGCGATCCGCCACGGCCTGGCGCCTCGGGTCACGCCGGGACGGATCAGGGTCGAAGCTCGCCGGGACGGCGACGTGCTACGACTGGCCGTCGAGGACAACGGCTGCGGTCTGTCAGAGCAGGCGCTCTCGGCGTTCCGACAGGGCATCGGGCTGAACAACACCCGAGCCCGACTTCACCATCTGTACGGCGACGGGCATCATCTGTCGTTCAGACAGGTCGCTGGTGAAGGCTTCACCGTCTCGATGCAGATTCCGTGGCGCGCCGACCCTGTGGCGCCCGCCACGCGGGAGGGAGCCGCGTGACCATCCGAGCGTTGATCGTCGATGACGAGCCGCTCGCCCGGGAGCGGATCGCCGGACTGCTGGCCGAGGAAGGCGACTTCAGTGTCGAAGGAGAAGCGGCCGACGGGCCGGACGCGGTGGCGGCCATCGAGCGAGTCCGGCCCGACGTGGTCTTTCTCGATGTGCAGATGCCGGGGTGCGACGGGTTCGACGTGCTCCGGGCCATCGACGAAGACCGGCTTCCTTACGTGGTCTTCGTCACCGCCTATGACCAGTACGCGCTGCGGGCCTTCGACGTCCATGCCCTGGACTACCTGTTGAAACCGTTCGATCGGGATCGCTTCAGCCGCACCATCGCCCGGCTCCGGGAGCAGCTCCTGCACGGGGAAGGGCTGTCGTCACGGCTGCTGTCGATGATGGCCGCGATGCGCGAGGCACCGACCCATGCGGACCGCCTGGTCGTCAAGGACGGGGGACGGGTCTTCTTCCTGCGGACGGCCGACATCGACCGGATCGAGGCCGCTGGCAACTACGTCAGCGTGCACACCCGCGGTCGTCATCACCTGATACGGGACACCATGGCCAGGATGGAGGACCGGCTCGACCCCACGCTCTTCTTGCGGATCCACCGTTCGACCATCGTGCACGTCGACCGGATCCGTGAGCTGCAGCCGGACTTCAACGGAGACTACGCGGTGGTGCTCGACGACGGGACCCGTCTGTCGCTCGGCCGCAGCTACCGCGATCGGGTGCAAGCCCGTCTAGGCCGCTTCCACTAGGATTCCTGGCGATCCGTCCGTGTGGACGGCGTTGCTTCTCGGTCACAACCTGCCTGGTTGCTCCCTCATCGCGCCTTGCCACACGGACGGCTAGCCAGGAATCCGGAACGGTCAGCCTTCGACGGGATCGGAGGAACCTTGGGTGGGTTGGGGGCCGGTCTTGAAGAAGAGCGAACGGCGCTCCGACGGCGCCAGCGTGTAGTCGTCCTCGTCGAATCTGAGCAGGTCGTCCGGCAGGAAGATGGCCCGCATCAGCCCGCCTTCGGTGTGATGCGGCGACGCGAGCAGGAAGTGGCCCACTTCATGGGCGACGCTCCGTCCCAGCGCCCGGCCGAGCAGCGTCTCCTGAAAGCCGGGAAACGCATCCGGGGAGCGACCACCGAGCTTGACGGCCCCGACGAGTCGCCGCGCGGCATCCACACCCCATGGGGGGTCGGCCCAAGCCCCACGCGACGCCGGTGGAGCCCAACGCCAAACGCCGCGTCTCCGGGCGGGCCGTGCTCACCCAGCCCGCCCGACACTCGGACGGGGACCGTCGCCGCAACAACGACGACCCCCGCCGGGTGTTGCGGTGCTGGCGGGCACCCTGCCTCTCCCGAACCGCAGCGGCCGCGTCAACGGATCGTTCGATGACAGAGCCACCCACCAGACCGCGCCAATGAGACGTCGATGCCACGGCATCACAGGCCGCGGACGCAACGAACCGTCTTGGGCCAGGACGAGGTCAGGACGTGACGAGTAGCGGATGGAGGTGACGAAGCGAGGGCGAAAATCGGCGTGCTACACTGCTGTCCGGTCAGCGTGATCCCACCCCCGGCGGCCGCCCAGCCCGCCTTCGTAGAACGCTGAAGCGAGCATGGCGAAGAGCTATACGGCAAAGGACATCACCGTACTCGAGGGCCTGGAACCGGTCCGCCGACGCCCCGGCATGTATATCGGCGGAGTGGGCCCGGCGGGGCTGCACCACCTCGTCTGGGAGGTGCTCGACAACGCCGTCGACGAGGCGATGAACGGCTACGCGACCCGGATCGGGGTCACGCTCCACGCCGATGGGACCTCGGTGACCGTGTCCGACGACGGCCGCGGTATCCCGGTGGACACCCACAAGAAGAGCCGCCGCAGCGCGCTCGAGGTGATCTTCACCACGCTCCACGCAGGGGGAAAGTTCGAGCACCGCACGTATCGCACCGCGGGCGGGCTTCACGGGGTAGGCGCCAGCGTGGTCAATGCGCTCTCGAAGGAGCTCATTGCCACGTCGAGACGCGAAGGTGCCAGGTGGGAGCAGCGCTTCGCCCAGGGCAAACCGACGACCAAGCTGAAGCGGGTCGGGGCGGCGCGGGGCACCGGCACCACCGTCTTCTTCCGCCCTGACGCAACCATCTTCCCGAAGACTACCTTCGACGCCGACCTCATCGCGGAACGACTCGAGATTGCGAGCTACCTGCACCGCGGCGTGACCGTCGTGTTCGAGGACGAGGCGGGAGGGCGGAACGAGACCTTCAAGCACGACGAGGGACTCTCGGACTTCCTCGGCCAGATCCTCGCGACTCGACAGGCGACCCCGGTGCACGCGGCGCCGTTCGCGCTCACCCGGGAACACGAGGCCAGCTCCTCGAAGCTCGATCTCGTCCTGCAGTGGACCGAGTCGACCGAGGAGCATGTGCGCAGCTACGTCAATGGGATTCCGACCTCGTCCGGAGGCACGCACGAGAACGGGCTCCGCGCCGGCCTGGGCAAGGCGATCCGGAATTTCATCGACACGCATGGCCTGACCCCGAAGGGCGTCACGCTGACCACCGACGACATCCGCGAAGGCGTCACCGGGGTCGTCAGCGTGTTCATCCCCGACCCGCAGTTCCAGGGCCAGACCAAGGACCGGCTCAACAATCCCGAGCTGGCCGGCATCATCGACGGACTGGTACGCCCGGCCCTCGAACACTGGTTGAACCACAACATCAGCGTGGCCGAAGGCATCGTCGCCCGGATCATCCTGGCCGCGCGGGCGCGCGCCGCGAGCCGCGCCGCCCAGCAGGCCGTCTCCCGCAAGAGCGCGACCTCGAACCGGCTCAATCTCCCGGGCAAGCTGAGCGACTGCACCTCGCCCGGGACCGCGGGCAGCGAGCTCTTCGTCGTGGAGGGCGATTCGGCCGGAGGGTCGGCCAAGCAGGGTCGAGACCGGGTGCATCAGGCCATCCTGCCGCTACGCGGCAAGGTGCTCAATGTCGAGAACGCGCCGCTCACCAAGGTGCTCGAGAACAAGGAGCTCTCAGACCTGGTCACCGCGCTGGGCTGCGGTCTCGGCAAGAACTTCGAGCTGGGACGGCTGCGCTACGACCGCATCATCATCCTCGCGGACGCCGATGCGGACGGGAATCACATCGCCACGCTGCTGCTGACCTTCCTCTACCGGTATCTGCCCAAGCTCATCACCAACGGCAAGGTCTACCTGGCACAACCCCCGCTCTACCGGATCGACGCCGGCAAGGAGACCTTCTGGGCACTGGACGACGGCCAGAAGGACACCGTGCTCGCCGACCTGGCCAGGAGCAACGGCCGGGCCAAGGCGGAGGTCACCCGCTTCAAGGGCCTGGGCGAGATGATGCCGAAGATCCTGTGGGACACCACCTTGAACCCGAAGACCCGTCGGTTGCTGCGCGTCGAGGTGGCCGACCAGATCCGAACCGATCGCGTCATCACGGACCTGATGGGACGGGACGCCTCCGCGCGGTTCCGCTTCATCATGAACCACGCTGAGGACGCGGACGCGCTGGACGTCTGACGCGCCTCACCTTGACATCCTAGGTGTAGAGCGTCACCATCCACTCACCTAGAATGTCTACCAGAAGACCGGACCGAGATCCGCCCGACGGGCTGGCCGAGGAGATCCGGGGGCACCTCGATGAGGAGGTGGCCCGGCTCATCGCGCAGGGGATGGCGCCGGCCGAGGCGCGTCGGCGGGCCCGACTGCAGTTCGGCAATCCTCAGCTCGTGCTGGAAGACACCCGCGCCCTGTGGCGATGGCGCTGGCTGGATGAGCTGCGCCAGGACCTGCGGCAGACCCTCCGGCTGGTCAGACGCGCACCGGGCTTCGCGGCGGTCACCGTGCTCACCCTGGCGCTCGGTATCGGCGCGAGCACCACGGTCTTCAGCATCGCGCACACCGTGCTGATCCGGCCCTTGCCGTTCCCCGGGTCGGAACGCCTGGTCCGCGTGATCATGGACCTGCCGGCCGACCAGTCGCCAACCCGCGCGCCGATGCGGATGGCGCTCGGGGTGTCCCAGGCCGAGGCGGACGCCATCCTCGAGCAGAGCGAGACGCTCGGGTCGGTCGGCCAACGCCGAAGTGGCGGCGCTCGCGCTGGCCACCTCCGAGAACCGCTTTCTCCCCGGCGCACAGCGTGTCGAGCTGGTTCGCCAGCGTGACGAGCTGGTGGCCGAGGTGCGTCCGGCCCTGAGCGTACTGTGGGCCGGCGGAACCCTGCTGCTGCTGATCGCCTGCCTCAATGTCGCCAACCTCCTCATGGCCCGCTCATCTGCTCGACGCCGGGAGATGACGATGCGCAGCGCTCTCGGCGCGGGCCGGGGCCGACTCGCGCGGCAGGCGCTGACCGAGAGCGTGGCGCTGTCACTGGCGGGTGGGCTCGGGGGCTGGGGCCTGGCCATAGGCGGCATCCGGCTCACGCACTGGCTGAGCGCGACGCCCATCCGGTTCGACCTGGGTCTGGACACGCTTCTCCCCCGGCTGACCGAGGTGCAGGTGGATGGCACCGTCCTCGCGGTCGCAACCGCCTTCGCCCTCGGGTCACCCCCGTCACCAGGAGCCTGTTCGTCTGTGTCGAGGTCGCCGTGGCGGTCGGCATCCTGCTGACCGGTGGTCTCGTCGTCGCGAGCTTCGGGAATCTCGCTGGGGTCACTCGTGGCTATGACGACACGAATGTGCTGACCTTTCAGGTCGCCCT
>MDTE01037617.1_pt1 | contig 14037 bp, 10 predicted proteins | sample 811231 | NCBI WGS metagenome assembly MDTE01 (sample SAMN05326651, study PRJNA326480) | marine metagenome | isolation source: seawater | place: Indian Ocean: Red Sea | collected 2010 | reverse complement strand
GGGCGGAGATCGACCGCCGCCGCTCCTCGCTGGCCGAACGGGAGCAGGAGCTGACCGAGCGGGAAGAGGCGGGCCGACGGAAGCTCAAGCAATCGATGGACGACGCGCTGAAGACCGCGCGACAAGAGGTCGACGAGGTCGTCACCACACTTCGCGCGCGGGCGGCCACGCTCGAGAAAGAAGCGGCGGAACGAGCCGAGCGGCAGCAGGCGCCATTGTCGACGGGTGACGCTGGCGGTCTACGAGCCAAGGCCCGGGCCGGCCTCGAAGCGGTCGCCGACCGGGTACCGGGGCCCACGTCTGCCCCCGCTGCCCCAGCAGCTCCTCGCCGGCCCGTCGCGGTCGGGCACCACGTCATCGTCACCACGCTCGGTGTCGAGGGCATCGTCCGCGCGGTCCAGGGTCAGGACGCCGAGGTGGAAGTTCGCGGCAAACGGCTTCGCGTAGCCCTGGCCTCGTTGTCGCTCACCGCGTCACCCCGCCCGAAGGCGGCCCCGAAGCCCCAGGTCGTGGTCCAGGTCGCGCCGCCGACGGGCTCGCTCGCCGAGCTCAACCTCATCGGGTGCCGGGTGGACGAGGCCCTGACCAGAGCGGAGAAACACCTGGACCAGGCGCTCATGAGCGAGCATCGGGTCGTCCGGTTCATTCATGGGCACGGTACCGGCCAGCTCCGGCGAGCCATCGCGGGCTTCCTCGGCGCGCACCCACTCGTGGTCCGGGTCTCGGAGGCCGCCGCGAACGAGGGGGGCGCCGCGGTCACCGTGGCGGTGCTCAAGGACTAGGACACCGAGATGGGGCTGTTTCCACAGTCGTTCATCGACGACCTCAAGGCGCAGGCCGACATCGTGCAGGTGGTCCAGGACTACGTGCCGCTGAAGTCGGCCGGATCCAGCTACAAGGGTCTGTGCCCCTTCCACGGCGAGAAGACCCCGTCGTTCCACGTGCATCGCGACAAGGGGTTCTTTCACTGCTTCGGCTGTGGGGTTGGCGGGGACGTCCTGAAGTTCGTCGAGCTCCAGGAAAAACTCGGGTTCCAGGACGCGGTCCGGCACCTGGCCCAGCGCTTTGGCCTCCAGGTGCCGGAGCCGGAGAACGAACAGGACGCCGCGGCGGAGGCGGAGCGAGAGGCACTGCTGACGGTGCACGAAGCCGCCACCGAGTATTTTCAACACCAGCTCGCCGAACCGATCGGCGCGGGCGCTCGGGAGCATCTGGAGGACCGCGACATCACCGAGGCGACGATCGAGCAGCTCCGTCTGGGATTCGCCCCGGCACACCGGGACGGCCTGCTGTCCCACCTGCGGGCGCGCGGCTACTCCGACGAGCTACTGGTCAAGAGCGGGTTGGCCGCGTCGAAGGAGGGCCGCCCGCTCATCGATCGATTCCGAAACCGTCTGGTGATCCCGATCGCACGGGACGGCGGCTCGGTCATCGCCTTCGGAGCGCGAGCCCTGGGTGCCGAGCAGCTCCCGAAGTATCTGAACTCGCCCGAGACCGTCATCTACTCCAAGGCGCGAACGCTCTACGGGTTGAACCTGTCCAAGCGGGCCATCCGCTCGGCCGGTATCGCGGTGCTGGTCGAGGGCTACTTCGACCTGGCTCAGGCGCTGCAGGCCGGAGTGCCTCAGGTCGTGGCCAGCTGTGGCACCGCGGTGAGCGAGGCCCAGGTCAAACTGCTGAAACGATTCACCTCCAAGGTGATCGTGAGCTTTGATCCCGACCCGGCCGGAGCCGGGGCGTCGGCCCGGTCCGGTGAGCTGCTCCTGGCCGAGGGCCTGCAGGTCAACGTAGCGGTGCTGGACGAGGGCGAAGATCCCGATACATGTATACGGAATCGGGGTGCGGAGGGGTACAAGGAAAAACTGCGCACTTCGCGGCCATATCTGGAATACTTACTGGATCGGGAAGCGGCCCAGCGCGACCTGACGCGTGGCGACCACCAGCGGGAGTTCTTGACGAAGATGCTGCAAGTGGCGGCCCGGATACCGGATGCGGCCAGCAGGGACCTGTTCGCCGACCGGCTTGCCCACAAGGCTCGAGTCCTCGAGGACGTCGTGCGCACCGAGATCCGAAAGGCCGCGGTGGCCCGCCGGACGACGCTTGACGAGGGTGCGAGCCGGGTGGGACAACGACGGCCCATCACGACCGCCGAGAAGGGGATTGTCTGGGCACTCGTTCGGGAGACGCCGTCGGCGATGGAGGCGATTCAGTCGCTGACCGACGAGGACCTGGCCGGATTGACGACTGCACCGATCTTGACGACCGCCCGCTCGCTGACCGATTGGCCGGCCGAAACCGTCCTTCAGACGCTCAAGGAGCGTCTAAGTACACAGGAGGCGGCGTGGATCGACCGGGTCGGGCTGGAGGAGCGGCCGACGACATCGCTGGCGTATTGCCTCGATGCGCTGCGCCAGCGGGTACTCGACCGACGACTGGCCGCGATCAACGACGAGATCGCGCGCTGCCTGGAAGCGGACGGGGCCACGGCCTCGACGACACTCGACGGGTTGATGAAACAGAAGCACGCACTGGCGACCGAGCTGGAGTCGCTCCGGTCGTGACCACGATGGCGCCAGCGGTCTAGACCGTCTGGCTCATCGAGGAGGAACGCTATTGTCGCTCGAAGAAAAGTACGACGAAGTTCGACAGCTCATCCAGGTTGGCAAGGAGAAGGGCTACCTCCTCTATGACGAGGTGAATGAACTGCTGCCGGCGGAGATCACGTCGTCGGACGAGCTCGACGAGCTGTTCACCACCCTCGGGAACAACGGCATCGAGGTGGTCGACTCGGAGCAGAAGTACCGCGAGGACAAGCTGCTCGACCGCCGCAGTGAAGGTTCGGACGACATCGAGCTGGACCTCACCCCAAGCGCCATCGACAAGACCAACGACCCGGTCCGGATGTATCTGCGCGAAATGGGGACGGTGCCGCTGCTCACCCGCGAGGGCGAGGTCGAGATTGCCAAGCGGATCGAACGCGGCAAGCTGGCGGTGATCAAGTCGATCTCCAGGATGCCGAGCATCGCGCGAGTCGTGGTGCAGATGGGCGAGGCCCTCAAGAGCGGCGACCGAACCATCCGGGAGCTGGTGATCTTCTCCGACGACGAAGTCACCGACGACAAAATCAACCGGCGCGCCAAGGACGTGATGGCCCAGATCGAGGTCATCCGCAAGGCGCGGCTCGACGTGATCCGGCGGGAGAAGAAGGTCGGGACGATTCCAAAGCGGGAAAAGAAACGCTACCGCCGCAACTACCGCAACCTGCTTCGCGCGAGAGTCAATCTGTCCCGCATGATTCGGGCCATCGACTTCACCGAGCCAGTCAAGCGACGGCTGATCGACGAGGTCAAGGAAGCAGCGGAGGGTGTGCAGCGGATTCAGCGCGAGATCGAGTATCTCGACCGCCAGCTGAAGGCCAAGACTCGCCGCAAGGTCAAGGAAGAGGACAAGCGGAAGATCACCCGACGTCAGCGGGAGCTGCGGGCGGAGTTGCGCGGCCGCGCGGAGGCCCTGGAACAGTCCGTGCCGTCGCTGGACCGAACGCTCTACACCATCCTGCGGGCCGAGATGCAGGCCGAGCTGGCCAAGCGGGAGCTGGTCGAGGCCAACCTCCGGCTGGTCGTGTCGATTGCGAAGAAGTACACCAACCGAGGGTTGCAGTTCCTGGACCTGATTCAGGAAGGCAACATCGGCCTGATGAAGGCGGTGGACAAGTTCGAGTATCGACGAGGCTACAAGTTCTCGACCTACGCCACCTGGTGGATCCGTCAGGCGATCACCCGGGCGATTGCGGACCAGGCCCGAACGATCCGGATCCCGGTCCACATGATCGAGACGATCAACAAGCTGATCAGGACCTCACGCGCTCTGGTGCAGGAGCTGGGACGCGAACCCACCTCCGAGGAGATCGCCCAGCGCATGGACATTCCGGTAGCCAAGGTCCGGAAGGTGCTGAAGATCGCCCAGGAGCCGATCTCGCTCGAGACGCCGATTGGCGAAGAGGAAGACAGCCATCTTGGCGACTTCATCGAAGACCGCCAGGAGGTGTCGCCGGCCGACGCCGTCATCAACCTCAACCTGAAGGAACAGACGGAGAACGTGCTCCAGACCCTGACCCCTCGGGAAGAGAAGGTGATCAAGATGCGGTTCGGCGTCGGAGATGGCAGCGAGCATACGCTGGAAGAGGTGGGACAGAACTTCGCGGTCACCCGCGAGCGCATCCGGCAGATAGAAGCCAAGGCGCTCCGGAAGCTGCGTCATCCGTCCCGCAGCCGCCGCCTACGCGCCTTCCTGGAAGGCACGTAGGAAGCGAGGCGCGAGGAAGGAGCAGCCCGGGAGGCTGTGACTGACGAGCAACGAAGCCAGCGAGGATGCATCGGCGGTCGTTGCACGAGAACCGGCGCCCGGGGCCCCTGGGCCCCGATAGTGGCGGCGGGGCCCATAGCTCAGCGGTCAGAGCGGCCGGCTCATAACCGGCTGGTCCCAGGTTCGAATCCTGGTGGGCCCACCAATCGCCCGAGTCGACGTGATGAAGTTCAGCACGCCATCCCAACGGCCATCGAGGGCCGCCACCCTCGCCCCCACGTGCCGGGCAAGCCGGCCCTTTGACCGGGCTACATACCCGAGATCTTCTACGCCCCGCCTGCGAGCGGGGCTTTTTTTTGCCTTGGAGCCCTGACGGAGAACCACCCAGATGCTGCCAGACCTCGATCGCTTGATCCAACTGCAACGACTCGACAACGCCGCGGTGGAGGCGCAAGCAGCCGTCGACGCCATCCCTGAGCGGATCACCGCGCTCGACGAGCGCCTGAGCGCGGGCCGCGAGGCGGTGGAGAGCGCCAAGCAGCGGCTGGAGGAGGCCAGGCAGCAGCGGCAGGCGGTCGAAAAGGCGCTGGCCGAGGTCCAGTCGCGGCTCTCTCGATTCAAGGAGCAGCTGATGGCGGTGAAGACGAACAAGGAATACACCGCCATGCAGCACGAGATCGCAACCGCCGAGTCGGAGGTGCAGCGGCTCGAGGACGAGATCCTGGAGCACATGCTGCAGGCTGATGAGCTGACCGACGGCGTGGACAGCGCGTCCCAGGCACTGAAGGCCGAGGAAGCGGACATCTCACGCGAGCGGAGCGAGTTGGAGTCCGAGAAGGGTGCGCTCGAGGAACGTCTGAAGAGCTCGGCGGAGGCCCGCGAGACACTGGCGGCAACCATCAGCGACCCGGCCCGACGGCTGTTCCAGACGCTTGCCGACCAGCGTGGTGGAGTGGCGGTGGTCGAGGCCAAGGACGGGCATTGCAGTCTGTGCCACGTGCGGCTGCGGCCTCAGGTCTTCAACGAGATCCTGCGCAATGCCACCCTGATCCAGTGCGAGAGCTGCATGCGCCTGCTGTACTACGATCCGGATGGCAGCCAGCCCCAATCGCTGAGCGAGACCGCGGCAGGCTAGGGGCCTGAGCAACCCTGCCAACCCCGGTTGTCGTCGACGCTCCTCCTGGCGTCAATTCATCAGCGCGGTCCCGCCCCCCGCGCGAGAGCGCCCCGCCCTAACTCGTTCTCAGATCGACCTTTTCTGAGCCGCGTCGCCGGTCCCGGCGAATGGCCGTCCCCTTGCAGCGCTCCCCGGTGGTGCCACGACCTGCCGGCCCGAGGAGGACCGATGACCAGACTTGACGAGACGATCGCGGTAGCCGTCATCCCGGCGACGCCGGGCGCGCCAGCCGGCAAGCTCGCGGACCTGGAGCTGCACTTCACCGAAGGCGCCCTCGCGGGGCTGAAGTTGCTGGGCTTCACGCTATGGGAAGGACGCGGCGAGCGCGGTCCCAGCGTCAGCCTGCCGGCTCGTTCGTATGTGGTGGATGGCGAGCGACGAAGCTTCAACCTGCTTCGACCAGCCGGGGACGGACAGGCGCACGAGACACTCCGCGACACGCTGTCAGCCCTGTGCCTCTCGGAGATACCGGTCTCGTCCGACCGTTGACCGCGATGGCGCCGGGCCGAATGGCCCGGCGCCCGCCTACTCGGCTCGCTGTCGCAGAAACGCGGGCACGTCCATATCGTCGGTTCCGGTCGCCTCTCCTTCGAGAAGGGTCTCCCCGGCGTGATCCGCCGCCTCGGCACCATCCTCGTCGGGCAGGGGCAGCTCGATGAGCGGCTTGCGGGACACGGTGAACCGGGGCGCACCCCCGTCCTCGGTCTCGTCCTGCTGCCACGAGGCATACTGCTGCAGGTCGACCGGTGTGTTGGCGTTGGCTCGCTCGACCGACGGGGCGGCGCCTTCGCGATCGAATCCGGTCGCGATGACCGTGATCTTCACGCGCCCCTCCATCTTCTGATCGATGACCGCGCCGAAGATGATGTTGGCGTCTTCGTGAGCCGCTTCGTGGATGATCGTCGTCGCCTCGTTGACTTCGATCAGCGAGAGGTCGGGTCCGCCCGTCACATTGATGATGACGCCGCGCGCTCCCTCGACCGAAGCATCCTCGAGCAGTGGGCTCGAGATGGCCTGGGTGGCCGCGTCGACCGCCTTCGCGTCACCTTCGCCGACCCCGGTGCCCATGATGGCGAGCCCCATCCCGGACATGATGGTGGTCACATCCGCGAAGTCGAGGTTGATCATGCCGGGCACCAGGATCAGGTCGGAGATGCCCTGAATCGCCTGCCGCAACACGTCGTCGGCCACCTCGAACGCGTCCGAGAGCGTCGTGGTCCGGTCGGTGGTGGCCAGCAGTCGCTCGTTCGGAATCGTGATCACGGTGTCGACCGACGATCGCAGCTCCTCGAGCCCTCGCTCGGCCTGGATCTGACGCCGACGTCCTTCGAACGCGAACGGCTTCGTGACCACGGCAACCGTCAGGGCGCCGAGCTCGCTCGCCAGGTTCGCGATGACGGGTGCGGCGCCGGTGCCCGTCCCTCCACCTAGCCCGGTGGTGACGAACACCATGTCGGCACCGTCGAGCGCCGAGATGATCTGCTCGGTGTCCTCCAGTGCGGCCTGACGCCCGACGTTCGGATCCGCGCCAGCCCCGAGCCCCTTGGTCAGCTTGGCCCCGAGCTGGAGACAGAGCGGCGCCGCGGCATGGCTGAGCGCCTGGGCGTCGGTGTTGGCCACGATGTACTCGACACCATCGAGCCCGGTTCGCACCATGCGATTGACGGCGTTGCTTCCGCCCCCGCCAACGCCCACGACCTTGATGCGTGCACCCATGCGCGCCGTGTCCTCGATGGTCAACCGCAAGTCGGTCGACGCCTCATCCTCTGGGCTGATACGGTCATCAACTGGTTCACCGAACACCGGAAACTCCATCAGTCCCTCCTAGAAAAACTCCTTGAACAGGCCCTTGAGCCGTCCGGCCAAGCTGCTGAGCGCACCGACGTTGACCAGCCGCTCCTGCTCTTGCATCTGATTGCGATGGGCGTATTTGACGAGACCGACGCCGGTCGCGAACGACGGACTGTTCACGTGGTCGGTCAAGCCCCCGACATCAACGGGGCACCCTCGTCGAATCGGCAGATCGAAGATCTGCTCGGCGATTTCCGCCATGCCGTCGAGCAGGGCCCCGCCACCGCACAGCACGATGCCGGAGTGCAGGGACCGCTCGTAACCCGCCCGACGGATCTCGTCCCACAGCGCATGGAACACCTCCTCGGCGCGCGGCTGCAGAATCTCGGACAGGATCCGTCGTGACATGACCCTCGGTTGCCGGCCACCAACGCTGGCCACCTCGATGGTCTCGTTCTCGTCGACCAGCGAGCTCAGCGCGCAGCCACTCCGGCGCTTCGTCTTCTCGGCGTCCGGGATCGGGGTGCGGAGTCCGACGGCGATGTCGTTGGTGAAATGGTCGCCGCCCATGGTGACGACACCGGTGTGCCACAAACTGCCCCGTTCGAAGATGGCCAGGTCGGTGGTACCGCCACCGATGTCGACGAGCGCGACGCCGAGCTCGCGCTCGTCGGCGGTCAGCACCGATTCGCTCGCGGCCAGCTGTTCGATCACGGTATCGACCACGGCCACCCCGGCCCGGTTCACGCACGCCACGATGTTCTGGGTCGAGGAGGCGCTCCCCGTCACGACGTGAACGTTGACCTCGAGCCTGGTCCCCGTCATACCGACGGGGGCACCGATACCGTCCTGATCGTCCACCACGAAATCTTGTGGCAGCACATGCAGGATCTCGCGCCCGGTCGGCAGGGCCACGCCCTTGGCCGCATCGATCGCGCGCCGCACATCCTCGCGGGTGATCTCGCGGTTCTTGCCCGCCACCGCCACCACGCCCCGGCTGTTGAACGCCTTCAGGTGGGCACCCGACAGCCCCAGATGGACGGAGTCGATCTCGACCCCGGCGGTGAGCTCCGCTTCCTCGATCGCCTTCTTGATGGACTCGACGGCCGCTTCGAGATTGACCACGACCCCACGCCGGATCCCCTGGGCCTCGACCACCCCGATCCCGATGATGTCGAGCCCCCCGTCATCCAGCGCTTCGGCGACGATGGCCGCCATCTTCGAAGTGCCGACGTCGAGACCAACGAGATAGTGTTCCTTGCGTGCCACGTGCCCCCCCCGCTCTGGCTCGTCTGGCCAGCTCCTACTGCGCGCCCCCCGGTGCCATGGCCAACCGGTTCAGCCCTTGCGCGGACGTGGTGGGCGCATCGGCCGGCCCGACCACGACCTGTGGTTCGAAGCGAAGATCCACATAGTCGATCTCCGTGACCTCGGCCCGAAGGCGCGGGGCCAGCTCCGCATACGACCGCAGTCGCTCGAGAAAGCGCTCGCGCCCCAGATAGAGCAGCGCAGGATCGTCCTCGAGCAGCACGACCGCATTGCGTGGGTCGCTGACATCGATCTGCGAGACCACCGACAGCACCTCGGGTCGTACCGACAGTGCATCGATCACCCGTACCGCCAATCCCATCCGCTCGGGAGGAATCCGGTCGCCCTCGGGGACGCCCACGAGTCCGTCGATGACCGGCAGGTCGAGATCCGCGAACCGCGGACCATGGCGATCGAGCACCGTCCCGGACGCATCGACCAGAAACAGATGGCGGTCGAATCTTGCGAGCGCCAGGGGCCGGCGCTCCCGCACGGACACCTCGATCGTGGCGGGCAGCACCCGTCGGAGCGTGCCCTCCTGCAGCCAGGGGGACGCGGTCAGCTGGCGTCGCCGGGTGTCGAGCTCGACGGTCAGGATGTTGCTGCCGGCCAGGTCCGGCATGAGCGCGCGGACCTCGTCGTCGCTGAGCCGATGGTTGCCTTCGACCACCACCTCCGACACCCGGAGATAGGGCGTCACCAGCAGCTGATCCGCCGCCCGGTAGCCTCCGGCCGTGAGCCCAGCCAGCAGGAGCACACCGGCCGCCAGCCGCACCCAGCGGCGGGTCACGGCGCGGCCGCGGCGGGTTGGGTGCCGGGCCCGGCGGAACCGGTGATCGGTCTTGGTGTGGACCTTCATCTCCCGTCCCTCACCGGACCGGCCTGACCGGCATCCTCACGCAGCCGCTCGAGGATGCGATCCCCGGCGCCGCCGATCGAGCCGGCGCCCAGGGTCAACACGAGATCGCCCGCACGGACCAGCTCACACGTCAGCGCGACGGCGTCGTCCAGCGTGGGTGCCGCATGCACGGGGCCACGACTCCGCTCCGCGACCTTCGCCACGAGTCGCTCGAGAGTGGCCTCGGGCTCGGCGGGCTCGCCGGCGGCGTAGACCTCGGTCAAGACGACCAGGTCCGCGTCGGACAGGGCGTCGGCGAACCCGTCCATCAGCCGTCGGACGCGCGAATAGCGGTGGGGCTGGAGCACGACGATGAGCCGGTCGTGTGGTTGGCACCGAGCGGTCGCGAGCACCGCCGCGACCTCGGTCGGATGATGGGCGTAGTCGTCGACGACCCGCACGTTGCCCACCTCGCCCTTGAGTTGAAAACGGCGATCGACCCCACCGAAGTCCCGCAACGCGCTGCGCATCCGGGCCACCGGAAGACCGAGCGTCAGCCCGACGGTCAGGGCGCCCAGCGCGTTCAGGAGGTTGTGGCGGCCGGGCACCCCGATCTCGAGGTCGATGGGCTCTGGATGAAGCGCGGCCGCACAGAGGACTCGACATCTCGACCCCTCTGCATCGAGCTGCACGTCGTCGCCGCGGACGTCGGCGTCCTCGGCATCGAGGCCATAACCCACCTGTGGGGCCTGCAGACGGGCCCGGAGGTGCCCGAGCACTGGGTCGTCCGCGCACACCACGACGGTGCCGTCCGGGGGAACACGATTGGCGAAGCTCGTGACCGTCTCCTCCAACGCCTCGAACGAGCCGTAGGTGTCGAGGTGCTCCTCCTCGAGGTTCGTCACCACCGCGATTCGCGGTCGCAACGCGAGCAGTGACGGCTCACTCTCGTCCGCCTCGACCACGAAATGTCGACCCCGTCCCACCCGGGCGTTGCTGCCAAAGGCCGGTACGCGCGCCCCGACGACAACCGACGGGTCGACACCACACTCGGCCAGCATCACGGCGACCATCGAAGAAGTGGTGCTCTTCCCATGGGTCCCGGTCACGGCGATCAGCGAGTGCCCCCGGGTCAGGGCAGCCAGCATGGCGCCACGGCGAACGACCGGGACGCCTCTCCGACGCGCCGCCCCGACCTCCGGGTTGTCGTCCGGAATGGCGGCCGAGCGAACCAGGAGGTCGGCATCGGCGAGCAACCCGGCGTGGTGCGGCGTATCGACCGTCATTCCCAGCGTCCGAAGCCGGGCGGTGAGGGCGGACGGACGCAGATCGGATCCGCTGACCGTGTACCCCAGCCCGTGCATGACTTCAGCCACTGCGCTCATTCCAATCCCACCGATGCCGACGAAGTGGACCCGCTCGACCGACGTGCCCAGGCCGGCCAGCGCTCTCGCTTCCTCCTGATGGGCCGCCTCGTCGCACAGCCCCGACCTCTCGCTCACAACCCCATCAACTGCTCGGCCCGGTCGACGATGCGTACCGCGGCGTCAGGCCTCGCCAGCCTCTTCGAGGCGGCCGCCATCGCCAGCCGCCGCTCGTCGTCGGCGAAGAGCGTCAGCAGCGTGTCCGCCAGCCGGTCACCAGCCAGCTCGCGCTGTGGCACGACGAGCGCCGCCCCCGCCTCGGCCAGGGCCTCGGCGTTGAGTCGCTGGTGATCGTCGGCTGCTCCCGGCAACGGCACGAGCACCGCCGGCCGCCCCACTGCGGTGACCTCCGCGAGGGAGGTCGCGCCGGCCCGGCCCAGCACGACGTCCGTGTCACGCATGAGCTCGGCCATCTCCGAAAAGAACGGGGCGACGGTGGCGCTCAGCCCGCAACCCGCGTAGGCCCGCTCGACCTCCTCGCAGTCGGCCACACCCGTCTGATGGGTCAGAGTCAACGGCGGCTCGGCCGCTGCCAGATGCGGGGCCGCCGCAACCATGGCCATGTTGATCGCATGCGCTCCCTGCGACCCGCCCAGCACGAACAGTCGCCCGCCGCCGGCCACCGGTCGGGGCGGAGCCGGGGCGAAGAACGTCTCCCTGACCGGGTTTCCGGTGAGCACCCCGGTACCCGGAAAGTGCGCCAGCGCGCTCTCGTGGGACACGGCCGCGGCCGAGACCACCCGCGCCAGCATCCGGTTGGTGAAGCCGGGCAAGGCGTTCTGCTCGAGCACCATGGTCGGGATGCCACGACTCGCCGCCACCAGCACCAGCGCCCCGGAGGAGTACCCCCCGAGACCGACCACCAGCTGCGGGCGCAGGTCGGACAGGAGACGCCACCCATCCCAGGCGCTGACGGGCAGGGTGCAGAGGCCACGCAGGACCGCGAGCGGGCTCTTGCCCTTCAATCCCACGCTCCGGATCCGCCGATGCTCGAGACCGATCCCGGTCACCGCCTCTACCTCGTGCCCACGCCCCGTCCCGGCAAACACGACCCGCGCACTCGGTCGTCGTCGACACAGCTCCTCGGCGGTCGCCACCCCCGGGAACAGATGCCCACCGGTGCCCGCGCCGCAGAGCAAGACGCAGGGGGCTGGGGTCTTCATCTGTCACCACGACCTCGTCGGTCCTCGTCACGTCGACCTCACCCGGCACTCGACGACGCATGCTGGGACACGTTCAGCAGGATGCCCATCCCCAGGAGACTGACCAGCAGCGAGGAGCCGCCCGAGCTGACGAAGGGCAGCGGGATCCCCTTGGTCGGCATCAGGCCGAGCACGACGCTGATGTTCACGAAGGCCTGAAAGGCCACCATCATCGTGAGCCCCAGCGCCAGGAACGACCCGAACGCGTCTGGCGCCGCCGTGCTGATGCGCAGACCGCGCCAGACGATGACGCCAAAACAGACCAGCACCGCCGATGCGCCCAGCAACCCCGTTTCCTCGGCGATCACGGCATAGATGAAGTCGGTATGGGGAGCCGGAAGGTAGAAGAGCTTCTGGACTCCGCCCATCAGCCCCTGCCCGACGACCCCCCCGGTGCCGACCGCAATCTGCGACTGGATGATCTGGAAGCCATCGCCGAGGGGATCCGCCCAGGGGTCGAGAAAGGCCATGAGCCGCCGTCGGCGGTAGTCGGCACTGGCCAGGATGACGACCAGGATGGGCGTCATCACGAGGGCGGTACCGATGATGTAGCGATAGCGGAGCCCGGCGGCGAACACCATCACCGACACGATCAGCAACAGCGTGAACGCCGTGCCGAAGTCCGGCTCCAGCACGATCAACCCGCACACGAGCCCGGTCACGCCCGCGATCGGCCCGAGCGCGTAGCGCACCTCGTCGATCTTGTGCATCCGCTGCTCGAGCATCATGGCGGTGAAGATGATGACCGCCACCTTCGCCAGCTCCGACGGCTGGACTCCGATGCCACCGAGCCCGAGCCAGCGACGCGTCCCGTTGACCTCGGGCGCGAAGAACACCGCCACGAGCGCCAGCAGCGACAGCCCGAGCCCCGACCAGATGACCAGCGGCTGGCGAAGGCTGCGGTAGTCGACCCGCATCGCCAGACTGAGGAGACACACTCCGAGGACCGCCCACGTCACCTGCTTGAAGAGAAAGTAGTAGGGCGGCTGCTCGAATCGGTCCACGGCCAGGACCGCCGACGCGCTGTAGACCATGACCACGCTCACACAGAGGAGGAGCAACGTAGCCAGGAACAGCAACTTGTCCGATTTGAGCTTTCGCGCCATACTCGCCGCCTGCTTCCAACGCACGCTCGGGCTCTTGGCGCCCGGAGCCTAAAGCTTCCGGACCCTCGACCCGACAAAGGGTGCGTGAGCAGTCAACAGTCATCAGTCGAGCGTGAGGTGTAGACACCGACCTCGCAGACAAGGGCAGCCTGCGTTCCCAGCGGACGGCTCTGCACCGCCATTACCCGACTGATGACTGCTCACTGCTCACGCGTCGTCGCTCGCTCCTCCCGCAGGCGGGCCACCGCCTGCTTGAACACACGTCCCCGCTCCGCGTAATCGCGGAACATATCCAGACTCGCGCAGGCCGGCGCGAGCAGCACCGTTCCACCGGGCGGAGCCACTCCGAAGGCGGTCTGCACCGCCAGGGGCAGCGACTCGCGCTCCAGGACCCGCACGACCGACCCGAAGGCCTCACCGAAGCGCTCGCGCGCCTCCCCGATGACCACGACCGTATCGGCGCGCTCGCCAATGAGCTCCCGGAGCCGCCGGAGGTCTCCGCCCTTGAAGCGTCCACCCATGATCACGACCACCGGAGCCGGGGCACTCTCGACGGCCCGAGCCGCCGCCTCGACGTTGGTGGCCTTCGAGTCGTTGACGAAACGCACCCCATCGACCTCGCCGACCGGCTCGAAGGCATGCTCGAGTCCCTGAAAGGACTCGACGGCCGCGGTCATCTCGGTGTCGGCCGCGCCCAGCACGTTGGCCGCGGCGCCCGCCGCCAGGACGTCGCTCAGCAGGTGCTGACCTGGCACCTGGACGGCGGACAGCGGAATCAGCGGGCGGTCACCGGTCTCGGAGCGGTGCACGATCCGGTCACCGGCCACCACCACCCCGGCGGTGAGCGGTCGGTCGACCGCGTAGCACTCGCGCCGCGCGGCGCGGT
>MDTE01099839.1_pt1 | contig 14039 bp, 14 predicted proteins | sample 811231 | NCBI WGS metagenome assembly MDTE01 (sample SAMN05326651, study PRJNA326480) | marine metagenome | isolation source: seawater | place: Indian Ocean: Red Sea | collected 2010 | reverse complement strand
GAAAGAGCAAATCGCTCAAAGACAGGCCGCAGAACAAAAGCAGAGGCAAACTGTTCAGGCAAGGCAACAGCAGGAAATCGCCGCGGCCAGAAAACTCGCAGAAGATAGAGCAAGGAGAAATCAAATCGCTCAAAGACAAGCCGCAGAACAAAAGCAGAGGCAAACTGTTCAGAGCAGATTATCCATTCCGAAAACTAGTAGCAAGACCGTAAAACCATCCCCTCAACGTCGAATCGTAAGGGGCAGTAGCGAAAGGACGCCTAAGCCACCTGCAAAACAGGCAAGAAAGCGATAATCATTCATCCTTTTCTTTTTTTAAAGGCTTTAGTTTTCCCTCAAACTGAAATTTGAAGTTACCTTCTATATTTTCGGATGATCCTGTAATTGACTCAAACCCATTGAGAATCTTATGAAGATTCTCATAATCCTCTTTCGATTGTTTTTCACTCCTTCCTCCTTTAACAAACTCTGCTTCATATACAGTCCTGTTAGTTGAGAAAAAATGTACTAACTCAGAAAAATCAACGTTAAACAAAAGTTCTTTTATGATCATTTTTCTTTTGTCCTCAGCTGAAAGATAATCTATCACAGCAACACAAAGATCACGCGAAGAACTCACAATGTATAGATTATCTATACGAACGGATGCCGGTGTAAGAGCATTTACATCCTCATTGCCCTTTATCCGAGAAACCAAAATGTTTAGATCCTGATAAAGTTCATCTTCAGAAATCCATTCAGCACCTTCCTTTGGACTTATTTCCGATAGCATCACTTCAGAAAATTTCTTAATTGCCTCCTCTGATCCGTCTATTTTTTTGAGATCAACTATAAAACAAAATCCTGGAAGTTTGATCCCTTGTTCATCTACACCCGCATCATTTGCTTGCGCGGATAAAAACACAATCGAATCTCCAAAAAAACCCTCATTCTGATCCTTCGAATCACCAAAAAGAAAGTCACCTAGCTTTCCTTTAATTAGCTCAGAGCCAGGTATAACCGAAGATTTTAATACATTCTCCCGCTCCTTGAGCGATTCGGAAAAGGGTTGATAAATTGAAATTCCACCAAGATAACCTGGCACCTTCGGAAGTTCTAATATCTGGTGCTTCTTTTTTACCAATGTATCATTTTTAGGACTTTCTTTTTCATCAGATGAATTCCTATCCATGCAAACATTCAAAAGAAGTTTTTCTTTGCCATAATTTAAAGTGATGCCCGCATAGGAACTGATCCCTATCGTTTCGATGGCGTCTCCTAAAAACAAAGCCAGCATCGGATCATCTATCTGCTCAGGAATACCGAACCTCCCATCAATTTCAGAAATTCCCTCAGTATTAAGGTAAACACTTGCCAAATGTTTATCACCCATCGCCTTATTCATTTTGAGATACTTTAAATCTTTTGAAATCGGCAATGGATTCTCCAAATCAACAACTTCCGACCCTTGCAAAGCAACCGCGTGCTTGAGTAGCTTTTTATTTGAAGCCGCTAAGATCCATTCATCATGCAGGGCAAATAGTGTTGCATTCTCTATCTTCCCTCGGGTCCGATAAGCAAATACACCTTTCTGAAAATCTCTTCTTCCTATGCGCTTTATTCCTAAACGTAGCAAAGGCGCAAATCGAATGCGATTCTTTAACCAGTCACTAGGCTCTGATGGCCTGATTAATATAACAACTTCAGGATCGCTAGAGTCATCAGTCGGCGGATATGCAGCGATAGACATCCTCCCACTAAGAAACCTATCATTCAGCTCCCAAATGTCTGTCCGCAGAACAAGTTCAAGGACCCTACAAACAGACTCAGCTTCTTTAAAAAAGTGACTAGATTTAATATCATCAAGATCACCACTTGAAAGCAACGATTGGAGCACCTCCGATTGCTTTACCTCTTTAAGAAATTTTGAAAAACCCACTGTCTCAAAGAACAGTAAAGCTTCATTAGGCATCAATCCGGACAATGAATCTTCCTGAGATTGTTGGTCAGCATTGACTTGAACAATTGAAAGAGCTATGAAAAAACAGAAATTAGCGATGAGTTTCGCCATCATTGATTATTAAAGATAAATCCATCAAATAATCCAACATTATTGAAAATGTTTTTAAGCAATCAATTATTCGCTTACGGAACATTAATGTTTTCCGAAGTATGGATACACTTAATTGGTAGGGAATGCTCAAGAATCGAAGCTGAACTCAATAACCATAGTGCTTTCAGAGTAAATGGGCACACTTTTCCAGGCCTAAGAGAAACTAAAGATAATAATTGTGTCAAAGGGATCCTATATTCAGGAATAATCAAAAAGGATTGGGACATACTTGATGACTTCGAAGGTGATTTCTATGAACGAGTTCCGGTCAAAGTTTATTCCGAAAAAAACATCATCCATTTAGCATATACATATATTGTGAAGCCCAAAAATTACGGAAAACTTTCCGGGGAACTCTGGGACGCCAATTGGTTCAAAAAAAATATGCTTGGTCAATATATGGATCGTATATGCGGATTCTTGTAACAAATTTCATCCATCGCACTACTTGCATATTTTCCCACCAAGCATTTAGTTATAAAAGTGAACGAAGAAGAAGAACTTCTAGAAAAAAAAATCCAAGAGTCCATAGAAAATCCTCAAAACATGGGCGAGATGATTGATGCTGATGCTGTAGGAACTGTCGGTAGCTCGGAATGCGGTGACATGGTTAGGATGTTCTTAAAATTTGATGAGAGCCAAGGTAAAAAAATTATAAACAAAGCCACTTTTCAAAGCTTTGGTTGTCAGACAGCAATTGCCGTAGCGAGCATGGCAACAGAAATGCTCAAAGGAAAAACGATTAATGAAGCAAAAAATCTATCAGCGAACGAAATGACAGCTGAAATAGGTTCACTTCCTCCAATGAAATTACATTGCGGAGAAATGGTAGAAGGTGCCCTAAGGTCTGCCCTAGAGGAAAGTCCAGATGAAAAACCGGACATAATTGAAAAAGACGAATCAACTCTTTCAAAAAGCCTCGTGCAAGGAGGCGCGGTGTCTGGTAAGATTAAAGTAATACCAATAACAGATACGGAAGCTCAGAAATCATGAACGATACAAATCCAAATGGCGGCGAACTAGAATTATCACGCGAGGTCGAAGCCATTCAAATACCGAGCGGAGACACATTCAAATTACCGGCAGGAACCAAAGTCATACTTACTCAGTCACTCGGCGGCACCTACACAGTCGCAACGGATCAGGGTTTAGCTAGAATTTCAGAACAATATTCGGATGCCTTGGGTCTTGAAGAAGTTAAAACTGAACAGCCGGCAACTGAAAAAGTAAATTCTGATATTGATGTCAGTGATGATGATTATAAAGAGGCTGTTTGGGAACAGCTCCGCACAGTATTTGATCCTGAGATTCCCGTGAACATTGTCGACTTAGGACTCATATACGATTGTAATGTTGTTGAAGAGGATGGAATAAAGCAGGCAAGCGTAAAAATGACACTCACTGCGCCTGGATGCGGAATGGGACCGACAATTGCTGCTGATGCCGAAAATAAGATTAAAAATATTAATGGTATAGACGGTGCGAAAGTTGATTTGGTATGGGATCCTCCTTGGACTCAAGACATGATCTCTGAGGAGGGAAAGATGAAACTAGGCATGATTTGAGACTGACCTTAACTCATAAGCCACTTTTCTTTATAAAAATGGCTTGCGAGTACCCAGAAACCCTATAAATTCACCCCCCGCTCAAATGAGCGAATTCATTTAATTTATTTTATACGCCATGTCTCAACACCGCAGTCTTAAAGGATCTTCTAGCGTTGGTGCAAAACGAAACGTATTAAAACGCTTTGAGCGCGTTAAGCTACTTAAAGCCAGTGGAAAATGGAAAGATTCCAATAGCCCAATTGGACTTCCAAAAACCAAGCCCTTAGATTAATCCTCCTTCCCCGGCCAACATTGCCGGTCCATCTTCTTTGTCATCCTCAGGCGCTCAAAAGCTCCGAATTAATCGATTCCTCGCAAATTGCGGATTAGGCTCAAGACGATCATGCGAAATGATTGTGACTGAGGGCAGAGTCATCATTAATGGCGACGTCTGCACCTCTCTTTCAACTAGAGTAGGACCAGAGGATGAAGTAGAGGTGGACGGTCAAATACTTAAGCCCAAGAACGAACCAGTAAACATCCTTCTCTATAAACCTAGAGGGTACATATGTTCGAGAGATGACCCAAAAGGAAGATCTACAATCTTTGAATTACTTCCGAAGCACCTAGAGACCCAACGAAACATTCATTATGCAGGCCGTTTGGACCTAGATAGTGAAGGTCTGATTGTGTTAACAAATTCAGGTGATATTTCTCAAAAAATCTCTCACCCAAAAACAAAAATAGAAAAAGAATATCTCGTTTCAGTTTCCTCACCCTTTCAGGAAATTGATAAAGATAAAATGTTAAGAGGCTTTGAAATAGATTCTGGTTTTGCACGAGTACTATCAGTAGAAAAAGTATCAAAAAGAAACATTGCCGTTACTTTGGAACAAGGACTGAATCGACAAATCCGCTATATGCTAATGGCTTTAAATTATAGAGTAACACGATTGATCCGTGTCAGGATAGGTAATCTCGTTGACACTTCGCTCAAACCCGGGTCATGGCGATTTATTGGGAAAAAAGATCTAAATAAATTATTCAATAAAACAAAGGATTGAGAACAATCAATTTGATCGCTAATTTATATCAACAATAACACTGGTTAAAAAATCATGACCAAAAAAATAGAATCTCACCTCATTGAAGATAGGGTAATTAAACCCACAAAAGAATTCTCAAAAAGTGCGCGCATCAGTAGCCTCGCTCAATACAAGAGAATATATAAAGAGTCGATTCAATCACCCTCGAAGTTCTGGTCAAAAGAAGCCAAAGAACTGCATTGGCAGAAAAAATGGTCTAAGGTTCTTCATTGGGAACCTCCATTCGCAAAATGGTTTGTAGGCGGAAAAATCAATGCATCGGAGAATTGCTTGGACAGGCACCTTGACGGTCCGCGTAAAAATAAAGCCGCAATCATTTGGGAAGGTGAACCCGGAGAAACCCGAACCATAACATATGCTCAACTCCACCGTGAAGTCTGCAAATTTGCCAATGTCCTAAAGACTCAGGGAATTAAAAAACGTGACCGCGTAATTATTTATATGCCGATGGTTCCGGAAGCTGCGGTTGCAATGCTTGCCTGTGCCAGAATAGGAGCCGTTCATTCTGTCGTTTTTGGCGGCTTCTCAGCAACTAGCATATTGGACCGCGTGGAAGATTCTGGTGCAAGTGCAATCATAACAGCAGATGGAGGTTGGAGAAGAGGCAAAGTGGTACCTCTCAAAGCAAATGTGGATGAGGCATTACAAAAATCCAAACTAGTGAAAAAAGTCATTGTACTGGAACGGTGCAGAAATGAAATAAAAATGAAGCGCGGCCGCGACATCTGGTGGCACAAGGCCATGGAAAGCGCATCAGCGGATTGCCCTCCAGCGCAACTCGACAGCGAGCATCCACTTTATATTTTATATACCAGCGGGTCTACCGGTAAACCTAAAGGTATTCTGCATACTACTGGCGGATACTTAACAGGCACCTATTCTACGACCAAGTACATTTTTGATATACGCGATGATGATATTTATTGGTGCACTGCGGATGTGGGATGGGTCACCGGGCACAGTTATATTGTTTATGGACCATTACTTAACGGAGCCACATGCTTAATGTATGAAGGCGCGCCAAATTTTCCTGATTTTGCAAGGTTCTGGGACATTGTCGAACGGCACGGAGTTACAATATTTTATACTGCCCCCACTGCGATCAGAGCCTTCATCAAAGCCGGCGATCATTTGCCTGAATCCCACGATCTGAGTTCATTACGATTACTGGGATCTGTTGGTGAACCAATCAACCCTGAGGCTTGGATGTGGTACCATGAGAAAATAGGAGGCGGCAAGTGTCCTATCGTTGATACTTGGTGGCAAACTGAAACCGGAGCAATCATGATTAGCCCCTTACCTGGAGCAACTCCCACCAAACCCGGGACAGCGACTCTGCCCTTCTTCGGTATAGATGCCGCAATATTGGATGAGACCGGAAAAGAGTGTAAAGCGAATGAGGGTGGAAGGTTAGTGATCAGAAAACCTTGGCCATCAATGTTAAGAACGATTTATGGAGACAAGCGCAGGTTTAAGAAAACCTACTGGGATGACTATGAAGGAATATACACCGCTGGTGACGGTGCACGAAGAGACAGTGATGGTAACTTCTGGATCGTGGGCAGACTCGATGATGTTCTCAATGTGTCAGGTCACCGGCTCGGGACTGCGGAAGTGGAAAGCGCACTAGTTTCACATCCATCAATAGCCGAAGCGGCAGTGGTCGGAAGACCTGATGAAATTAAAGGGCAGGGAGTCGTTGCATTCGTTACCGTCAAAGGAGGTGTAAAGCATGGTTCAAAATTAGCCAAAGAGCTCCGCAATCATGTCAGTAAAGAAATAGGACCAATTGCCAAACCGGATGACATTCGCTTCACTGGCGCACTACCGAAAACTCGAAGCGGGAAAATAATGCGTCGTTTACTGAAAGAAATCTGCGCCGGTGGTGAAGTGAGTGGAGACACCACAACACTGGAAGACTTTAACGTCATCGCAAACCTTCAGAAAACCAATTAACAGTTTTTTGTATTACTGATTGCCTCAAATAAATAATTCTTAGAAGCTGATCTAGAAAGCATACAGCATGACTTCAATCGGATTTACAGTAAGAAAATTACTTAAATCGATCGGACTTTGTAATAGACAGAATCATGACATAATCGCATCCAGATTAGTTTACCTTCTGAGTGAGCAAGAAGAGTCACTTGGTTACAACTCATGGGAAAATACAAACGAAATAGTACAGCTCTCTAAAAAGTATTGGGAACTCAAAGAACTGTTCCATGATCAAGAGAACCTTGAAGTGGAAGCTAGAGACATTGGTGATCAAAATGATCTTTTGAATCATGAAGCCAACTCGCTGACGGCCGAATCAGAGTCATCCATCATTGATCTTACAAAGACTAAAAATAGTCTGATTCAGAAATCCATTGAACTTAATAATGAAATTAAGTCTCAGGAAACTCATTCCGAAACAACAAAAAATGAATTCATAGCAATGAGTAAGAACTTAAAAGGGTCCGGAAAAGAAAGTGCAAATTCAGACACTCAAAACAATATTGAAATTCTCAAGGATACATATACGCAGGGAAGACAAAAAATAGGTAAGTTGAAACTACAAATTAAGGAAAACGATCTGAAGGTCGAAAGGGCCGAAAAAAAACTCAAAGACCTCAAACTTAACAGTCGAGATCAGATCTCGGCAGCAATGAATAAAGTATCCAAGTCAGCTAAGTTAGTAGCAGATTATTCCGCAAAAATCGGTGCTATAGAATCTGCAAGAAAAGAAATTTACATGGAAATCGGCTCATTCCTCTCAACTAATGAAAATAGTAACAACCCACAAATCACCGAAGTTTTAGATAAAAACAAACTCATACTCGATAAAATAAAAGGACTTAAAAAATCAATTAAGTTTCATAGGTCGTTAGGAACTTAATTATTTTCTATGTAAAATCTGATAATATCGCTAATAATTACTTTAATAATCAAATATCCAATTATGAATATACGAACTCTCACAGCCTTAGTTCCTGTCAGCATATTGGCCGCAGCAATGGCGGTATCAAATGCTCAGAAAAACAAAAAGCAATCCCACGCAGAAAAGATTTCTGCCAACGTACCAAAATCAGCTCCAGCAAAACCTGCCAAAGCTCGCAAAGTACTCGTTTTCTCAAAAACTGCAGGATTCAGACACGGATCCATCCCGACCGGAGTAGAAGCAATGAAACAGATAAGTAAATCAACTGGTGCATTCGAAGTGACTGCAACAGAAGATGATTCTTTCTTTGAGCCTGAAAAACTAAAAGAATTTGATGCTGTCATTTTTCTCAACACCACTGGAGAAGTATTCAGATCAAAAGAAGAGGGCCGTGAAGAGAGACTGAAAAAAAGCCTAGTCGATTTTGTTAAATCAGGAAAAGGCCTAATCGGAATGCATTCAGCGACAGATACATATAAGAAATGGAAAGACTTCAATGACATGATGGGAGGGGCTTTTGCCGGACACCCATGGCACACTAAAATAAGAGTTAAGAATCTCGAACCTAACCACCCACTCAATGCTGCATTTGCTGGCAAGGATTTTGAAATTGCTGATGAAATTTATCAATTCCGCAAAGACACCGCATCGGCAGAAGAGCGACGCATGCTACTTAGCCTGTCTGGGGAAATTGTGGATAAGGGTAGAGGTAACAGCGGCAAAGAAGGGTTATATCCTATTGCTTGGCTTGATAAGTACGGTGAAGGTAGAATATTCTACTGCTCACTTGGACACAGAGATGAAATTTACTGGAACCCCATTGTCCTCAAACATTACCTCGCGGGAATACAATATGCCTTGGGTGATCTTGAGGCTAACGCAGAACCAAAGAAGATTGCCGCTCATGGTTTCTTGAATGGAACTAAAAATCTAGCTTCCAAGTAATAAATAACACTTTATTACAGCCTAAAGGGCCGGTCCTCTGGAAAAAAGGGACCGGCCCTTTGCTTTGAAATTAACACAAAATCCTTAATAAGGTGCTCGACATTTGATTATAGAACCTAGTTAACTCTTATAATCAAAAAATATAAATCTATGAGCATAATAAAAACTTTTGTAACCGCTACAGTTATTCTAATTACCTCAGGAATCTTGTCTGCCGAGGAATCCAAAAAAGAGCCGGTAGCTGAACCTAAAATGGCTTCACCCAAAGGTGCAAAAGTATATATCATTTTCCCAAAAGATGGTAAAACAGTGAAACCAAAATTCCTTGTTAGGTTCGGTTTAAAAAAAATGGGCGTTGCTCCGGCCGGAATAAAATTTCCCAATACCGGTCATCACCATCTCATCATCGATGGAGAAAAGTTTGACGCGAATCTTCCACTTCCAATGTCCGAAAATCTCAAACATTTCGGAGCCGGGCAAACAGAAACAGTGCTCGAGCTTAAACCAGGAAAACATACCTTAAAGCTAGTATTTGCTGATCATCTCCACAGGCTACATGAGCCTCCTGTTATTTCAGAAGAAATTACAATCACAGTAAAAGAATAACTCATCAGGTATTTTGAAAGGAAGCTCACTCCTTGGATCTTCTTTCTAATCTTCATGGCTTTAGCCGTAAACTTCAGAGAAGCCGGACTCACTAGTCTTGCACTTGCCAAAATCGGCAATCCCCTAAAAGGTGAACCTTTACTTACCTCAAAGGAGCTTTGTAAATTTGATCAAGAAGAATCTGACATTCTCACGAGTTGTTTTCTTAATCCTTTCAGATCATTGGACCCTTATCAATTGCAGGGGATAAAAAGTGAAGAGGGGAATCCCCTCTTTAATTATGCCCGTTCAACTTTCAGCGACACCAATGTCCTTTTAGATACTGCAAAAAAAATAGCAAACCACCTTTATACGAAATCATATCACCCAAACATAAAATCGGGGGACCTCTGCATTTCCTTGATGGAGGGAATTATTATTAAAGGAAAATCTGTATCAGGAATTTGTATTATAAAAAGCGAAAACAAAGTACCTTTCCTGCAAATATCCGATAAAAATGGAGACCTTACCCTGACAACCCAACATGGGATTTACCCCGACAAAATCGACAAGGGATGTCTGATTCTTAATCATGAAAGGGAAAAAGGCTATGTCGTGTATCTCTTTGATAAGTCAGGAAATACACAATTCTGGAACAAGGACTTCGTAGCAGCTACTCCGATTAGGGATGAGGATTATCTTACCAAAAAATTCGGAGAACTCTGTATTAATTTCGCTGACAAAGGTCTCGACTCAGAAACAGATCAAAATACTCGTATGATGGTCGCTAACCGTGCTTTAAATTATTTAAATGACAGTGATGATTTTGAGATTGATAATTTCGAAAAGGCGCTCGGTGAACCCGAACTGGTAGACCAATTCACTTCATTCAAAAAACAATACGAAGAAAATGGCGGCAGTAATATTAAGGATCAATTTACAATATCTAAAAAAGAGGCAACTAAAGCGCAAAAGCGTCTAAAAAAGCGTATGCGACTTGATACCGGAGCAGAATTAACATTCACATCAAAATTTTTGGATCAATCTGAAAATCTATTAGAACAGGGATGGGATGAAAATAAGGGCATGAATTATGTGAAAATATATTTTGGGGAAGAACTTTAAATGATTAAGATTTCCAATACCCTTAGGCTCCTCATAAATAAAATCTTTACTTATTCAAATAATACCAAGGAACCATAACAGGCCAAACAACACCTCAATAACAAGAACATGAAAAGAATACTCATTACTAATTTTATTTCATTAACCATTATCCTAGGCCAGGTTTTTGCGGAGGATCAAAAACCGAACACAGAATCAGGGAATGATCAAAATAATCAGCCCAAGCCCGCTCCCACTGAACACTCAGCGAAGGCCGGACCATTCCACATCAAGATAGAACTGGATGCTTTTTTCACTGCGGGAAATGAACACCAAATCAGTTTAAGCCCTGAGGCCTGGGCGGACATGACTCTGGTCTCTGCTTTATCCCATGGAACTGAGGTGAAAAAGGGTCAGAGCCTTTTGAGTCTTGAAAACAAAAAACTTAAAAAGGCAATAGAAGAAATAGAGATTGGCACGCCCGCCGCTACGTTAGCATTAAAGTTACTTGAGTCCGAGCTGGAATCACTTGAAAAAAGCACCCCACTCATCATTGAGAAAACCCAGCGAGACAAAAATATTGCTGATGAAGATTTAAGTCATTACTTAAAAGTCGGACACCCAGAGGCCATTCGAGCCACAGAACTTAGCCTGCATTTTGCTCAACAAAGCTACGATTACGCTAAAGAAGAATACGAACAGTTATTAAAAATGTATGAAGCTGATGACCTGACGGAAGAGACGGAGGAAATCATCTTAAAACGGGCAAAAAATAGTTTTGAACGTGCCAGTGAAAATCTCCGGTTATCCAAGATGAGAATTGATCGGCAACTCAAAGTTTCTCTTCCTCAGCAACTGGCTGAAAAAAAATCCGCAGCTGCAATCGGAGAAATAACTTTTCAGGACAGCATGCTAGTCCTTCCCAGAACGCTCGAACAAAAACGTCATGCAGTAAAAAAAGCAAAGCGTGATCAAACAAAAGCGGAGGAAAATCTTAGAAAACTAAAGACTGACCTCAAATCATTTGAGGTGACCTCACCGGCTGACGGAACACTATATTATGGGATGAGTAAGGATGGAAAATGGGTAACTGCAGCTGCAATCGCAAAGAAACTTGTTCCGGGAGGCAAGCTAGCACCTCATGAGATATTCATGACGATTGTTGAGCCTGGGGCCCTGGGACTTACAGCAAGTGTTCCTGAAGCAAAACTCTTACATTTGAAAAATAATCTCCCCGCAACAATCATTCCGACATCCAATCCATCACTTAAAATTAAAGGAAAAGTAATTAACGTGAGTCATGTTCCCGGCTCTTTCTCAACGACCCTATCAGCCGAAACCAAAGATCCACTTCTATTTCCAGGGATGACGGCAAAGGTCACCATAATGGCCGCAGAATATGATAACGTCATCACGGTACCAAACGCGTTAATACATGATGGCACTGTTTGGGTCCTGAACGGTGAAGAGAAAAAACAACGATCTGTGAAAATTGGACCAAGTGACGGCAAAGTCACAGTAATCCTTGAAGGATTGAATGAAGGCGACAAAGTCGTTTCAAAATAATCTAATTCTATAAATGATTAAGCCACAGTCGGAAATAGGCTCAGTAATATTCAGGGTAATTTTATTTTTAACCCTGATTCTGACATTACATCCTCAGCTCATGAGGGGCGATACCGGGATTCAAAAGGCCTCTAGAGAGCCGCCTGCAAAAGGAGCAATAGAATCTTCCATTCGGAAGGGTATTGACTTTTTAATATCGGATCAGAACAAAGATGGATCCTGGGGATCCGCAAGGAACACAAAGGGCCTAAATATTTATGCTCCGGTACCTGGTGCACACCATGCGTTCCGAGCAGCGGTAACGGCAATGTGTGTTAATGCCTTAATTGAAACAAAGGCTCATGTTCTAGACCCAAAAGCAAAGGATGCTCTTGAACGGGGTGAAAAATGGATTCTAAAAAATCTCGGTTCAGTTCGGAGAGCCAATCATGATGCAATTTATAACGTATGGGGTCATGCATATGGGATCTCTGCATTAGTTGCGATGCATAACAAAAAAGGGGCTTCAAATGAGCGGAAGGAAATCATTAAAGATTCTATAAGGCATCAAATTAAAATGCTGCAGAAATATGAAAGTGTTGATGGGGGCTGGGGATATTATGATTTCCGTTATCAGGCCAAACAACCATCTTCCTCTTCAATTAGCTTTACCAACTCAACGGCACTAGTCGCCCTGAAAAGAGCAGAGCAGATAGGAATCGATGTTCCTGATCGGCTCGTTAAACGCGCATTTGACGCCACTAAAAGGCAACAAAAACCGGACTTCTCCTATGCATATGGTGAATATTTAAAGCTCCGGCCAATGCGGGGCATCAACCTGCCCGGGGGTAGCCTTGGAAGATCTCAGGCCTGCAATATCGCCCTCAAAATATGGGGCGATGAAAAAGTCACTGACAAAGTACTCGACACTTGGCTCGATCGACTATGGGCAAGAAACGGCTGGTTGTCGATTGGAAGAAAACGCCCAATACCCCATGAGAGCTGGTTCCAGGTAGCAGGATATTTCTATTATTACGGACACTATTATGCAGCTCTGTGCATTGAGGATTTATCCGATGCAAAAAATGCTGACTATCATAAGGGCCAGCTAGCTGCTGTCATGTTACCACTTCAAGAGAAGGAAGGGAGCTGGTGGGATTATCCTTTCTATTCTTACCACAGACCGTACGGCACAGCCTTTGCTCTTATGACCCTGGTCCGTTGCCTCTAAGGCAAAGGGAGATCATTTCTCAAACTGAGCAACCATACTGCCTACTGTGGCCTTGGCATCACCATAGATCATCCTACAATTTTCACGGAAAAAGAGAGTGTTAATAATACCGGAATACCCGGTCCCCTGGCCTCGCTTGAGAGCAAAAACTGATTTGGCTTGGTGAACATTCAAAATAGGCATTCCATAGATCGGGCTCTCTTCATCTTCGATCGCTGCAGGGTTCACAACATCATTAGCACCAATCACAATAGCAACATCAACTGTAGGCATAATTGCGTTCACTTCTTCCATTTCGCATAGCTGCTCATATGGAACATCAGCCTCAGCCAGCAAAACATTCATATGGCCAGGCATGCGGCCGGCTACGGGGTGAACCGCATGTCTAATCTCAGCTCCGTTACGCTCGAGAATTTCAGAAAGTTCCTTAACTACATGCTGTGCCTGAGCCACGGCCATTCCATAACCAGGCACAAAAACAACACTCTGAGCCGCTTCTAAGACATAGTATGCATCCTCCACGGTCAAGGCTTTCATTTCTCCATCGACTTGCTTTCCACCGGAACTTGAAAGTGCACCAAAACCTCCAAACAAAACATTACCGAGACTACGGTTCATTGCCTTGCACATGATGATACTGAGAATTAATCCACTCGCCCCAACCAAACAACCAGCCACAACAAGCACTGTATTCGTAATCACAAAACCCGCTGCCGCTGCGCCCAGACCCGAAAATGAATTTAACAAAGCAATCACTACGGGCATATCCCCTCCCCCTATAGGAATTACACCAAGTGCACCAATTAACAGTGCACGAGTACACTCCAAGGTACTGAAGAAGGCCAGACTACAAGCAGGCAACTAGTAGACCACCAGTTCAGCTTGAGTGGTCAGCCCCCCAGCGTGGTTGGCCGACTCACCAAGCTACCGCTTGGGAACGGCAACCACGGTAGGAGTGGGGAAG
>MDTE01188663.1_pt1 | contig 14043 bp, 13 predicted proteins | sample 811231 | NCBI WGS metagenome assembly MDTE01 (sample SAMN05326651, study PRJNA326480) | marine metagenome | isolation source: seawater | place: Indian Ocean: Red Sea | collected 2010 | reverse complement strand
AACAGATGAAGCACCAGCTCTTGGCACATATTCTTTATTGCCGATAGTCCAAGCATTTACAAAGCACGCTGGTATTGAATTAAAGGAATGGGATATTTCCCTATCCGGAAGAATTATCGCAAATTTTCCTGATAAACTTACTACTGATCAGAAGATTCCAGATTATTTAACAATGGCTGGTGAACTATGTTTGGGTCCAGTAGCTAATATAATAAAGCTTCCAAACATAAGTGCATCTATTCCACAGCTAAAATCAGCTATAAAGGAATTACAAGATAAAGGATACGACATCCCAGATTATCCGGATGAACCGCAAAATGATGAAGAAAGAGCTATATTTAATACATATTCAAAGGTATTGGGAAGTGCCGTAAATCCTGTACTTCGTGAAGGAAATTCAGATAGAAGATCATCAACTGCCGTAAAAGAACATGGGAAACGCAATCCCCATAAAATGATGAAGGAATGGCCAGAAATTTCTAAAACTCGTGTTGCACATATGCGAGAAGGTGACTTTTATGGAAGCGAAAAATCAATCACTATTTCTAATTCAGGGACTGGAATAATTGAATTTGAATCTAATAGTGGAAATAAAACTATTTTAAAAGACGACATTAAGTTAGTTGCTGATGAAATCATCGATTGTTCTGTAATGAATGTAAAAGCATTAAGGCAATTTTATGCAGAAGAAATGAGTAAAGCTAAAGAAGAAGGTATACTTCTTTCACTACACGTGAAAACTACAATGATGCGAATATCAGATCCAATTATTTTTGGACATTGTGTTTCAGTCTACTTTGAAGACCTATTAAAAAAATATGAAAAAACCTTTAATGAACTAGGTGTTAATCCAGACAACGGTATAGCTGAATTATATTCTAGGATACAAACATTACCTGACGACAAACGTAAAGAAATTGAATCAGATATAGAAAACACATATAGTCTACGACCAGAACTAGCTATGGTTAATTCAAGCAGAGGTATCACAAATTTCCATGTCCCAAGCGACATGATCATCGATGCAACAATGCCTGTTATCGTTCGTGATGGAGGCCAAATGTGGGGCCCAGATAATGAACAACACGATACTATTGCAATGATTCCAGATCGATCTTATGCAACTATTTATCAAACAGCAATTGAAGATTGTCAAAAACATGGTGCATTTAACCCTGCAACAATAGGAAGTGTATCAAACGTTGGTTTAATGGCAGCGCAAGCTGAAGAATATGGTTCCCACAATAAAACATTCAAGGCTCCAGGTAATGGCCTTATTAGAGTAAAAGATGCAAATGGTGCCACGTTAATGGAGCAACAAGTTGAAGAAAATGATATTTTTCGAATGTGTCAAACAAAAGATATTGCTATTCAAGATTGGGTAAAATTAGCAGTGAATAGAGCAAGAATTACTGGTTCTCCAGCAATATTCTGGCTTGACTCAAAAAGACCACATGATGCAGAAGAAATAAAAAAAGTTAATAAATATTTACCTAACCATAATACAAATGGATTAGACATACAAATTATGTCACCTATCGAAGCTATGAATTATACATTGGCACGAAGTAGACAAGATAAAGATACAATATCTGTTACCGGTAACGTACTTCGAGATTATCTTACAGATCTTTTCCCTATATTAGAGTTAGGTACTAGTGCAAAAATGCTCTCCGTAGTTCCATTACTAGCGGGTGGAGGTCTTTTTGAGACCGGCGCTGGCGGGTCAGCCCCAAGGCATGTGCAACAATTTGTAGAAGAAGGGCACTTAAGATGGGATTCGCTTGGCGAATTCTGTGCCTTAGTCGCCTCTTTTGAACATTATGCACAAGTTCACAACAATGAACGAGCAAAAATAATAGCCAAAACTTTAGATGAGGCTATAGGAGAACATTTAGAAAACCAACGGGAACCATCAAGACGCGTAAATGAATTAGATACCAGAGGAAGTCACTTTTATCTAGCATATTATTGGGCAAAAGCACTTGCTAAACAAACAGAAGATTCTGAACTCCAAAGCATATTTGTAAAAGTTGCAGACCAAATTTCAAATAATGAAGATAAAATTGTTTCGTAATTAATTGATATCCAAGGGAAATCTGTAGATATTGGAGGATATTATCAACCAGACGAAAAACTAACTTCGAAATCAATGCGCCCAAGTAGTACTCTGAACTCCATACTAAATCAAATATAATTTGAATGTCAGATAAACCAAACATAATTATTTTTTCGACTGATGATCTAGGATATGGTGACCTAGGTTGTCTAGGATCTGAATATATCAAAACTCCCAATATTGATTCTTTAGGATCACAAGGAATAATATTCAATAATTGGTATTCAAATAGTCCTGTATGTAGTCCATCAAGAGCATCATTATTAACCGGTAAATATCCTGGTAATACAGGAGTCCGATCTATTCTTAGAGGTCATAGAACTTCTCCGGGGCTTCCTACGACCAATTTAACTATAGCGTCTATCTTAAAAAATATCGGGTATGATACTTATATGGCTGGGAAATGGCATCTTGGAGTATCAGAAGAAAATCGTCCGCACAATCACGGTTTTGACAAATGGTTCGGCCACTTAGCTGGATGTATAGATTATTATTCTCACATTTGGTACTACGCAAGTGGTAGAAATGAAAACAATCAACGTTTAAATCCAGTTCATGATCTTTGGGAAAATAATGTTGAAGTCTGGAAAAATGGAGAATATTTCACTGAACTCATTACAAAAAAATCTATGGAATACCTTTATTCCTCGATACAGAAATCGAATCCTTTTTTTCTTTATATCCCTTACAATGCACCACATTACCCTATGCATGCACCACAAAAGTATGTAGACAGATATCCTGATTTACCTTGGGATAAACAAATTATGGCTGCAATGATTAGTGCTGTTGATGACTCTGTGGGAGAAATAATTACCTTTCTAAAAAAGAATAACTTATTTGAGAATACAATAATTATGTTTACTTCTGATAACGGACCTTCAAGAGAAACAAGAAACTGGCTTGATGGAACATTAGACCCCTATTATGGGGGTACATCTGGAAAACTAAAAGGTCATAAATTTAGTCTTTTTGATGGAGGTATCAAAGTGCCAAATATAATAAGTTTCCCTAATAAAATTTCTGGTAACTGGGTATCTGATGAATCATGTATAGCAATGGATTTTCTACCAACAATTCTTGATTTTTTAAATGTCGATCTAAATCTATATAAACTTGACGGTATCAGTATAAAGTCACATTTAGAGAATAAAACTCCCGTTTTAAATCGTAGTCTATATTGGGAACAAGATAGTTTTATGAGTAGTCCTAGTAACCAAACAGCCATTTTGAAAGATAATTGGAAATTAGTACTGAATGGGAGATTAGTTGAATTTGAAAACCCTATAGCAGATATTTATTTAAGTAATTTAACAGATGACTTCTCTGAATCAAATAATTTGAAAGATGAATATCCTGAAATTGTAAAAGATCTAAAAACTGAAGCATTAAACTGGAGAAAAGCAATCGAAAATGTACCCAGATTTGATGGAAGGTAAATATTAAAATACTTATGAATTGCTGTACACCCGAAAATACAGATAAGAATACAAATTTTAATAATCAACTTATTACTCCCAGGCAGAAAAGTTCAATTTTTAATAATATGGTTTCAATACCAGCTGGCTCGTTTATCATGGGGACAAATTCAAATATTGGATTTCCTCAAGATGGAGAAGGACCAGAAAAAAATATCTCCTTAGAAGATTTTAATATTGATATATATTCAGTAACAAATTCAGAATTTGAAAAATTTGTCACTGAAACCAAATATAGAACTGAAGCTGAACAGTATGGATGGTCGTTTGTCTTTTATAAATTATTATCCAAAATAAATTTATCCAAAACTGAATACAAAGTAACCTCTACTCCATGGTGGTGTGTTGTTAAAAATGCATACTGGCGTAGGCCCGAAGGACCTGGGTCTAATATAAAAAATAGAGGAAATCACCCTGTAGTACACATATCATGGAATGACGCCATGAACTATTGTACATGGGCAAATAAACGATTACCCACAGAAGCGGAATGGGAATATGCAGCAAAAGGGGGTTTAGAGAATTCTATATATCCATGGGGGAATGAACTAACACCAAATAATGAACATCAGTGTAATATTTGGCAAGGAGTATTTCCTGAAGATAATTCGTTAGAGGATGGATATTTATCTACAGCTCCCGTAAATTCATACAAGCCAAATGGATATGGTCTTTACAACATAGTAGGTAATGTATGGGAATGGACACAAGACTGGTTTAGTGCCTCATATCCTAAAATTAGAGATAATAATAATCCTTTGGGTCCAAGCTCAGGAGAATCAAAAGTAATAAAAGGTGGGTCATATTTGTGTCACAAATCATATTGTAATAGATATAGAATTGCTGCTAGATCAAATAATACCCCTAATAGTTCAACAAGCAATCTCGGATTTAGATGCGTAATCTAAATCCGAGATTATAACTTATTACATCTTACATCCACCAATCATCATAAGAAGAATTTTTTGCGTACAGTTCAATAAATCTATCTAAAAATTCCTTAAGCTGTTCTAAAAACATTTTTCGGCCTACCTTTCTTAACAAAGAAAGTTACAGTCTCACGCTTAAATGTAGAATATATAAGGATTCTATTTATTTTGTTATTTGTTTATTACGAATTTTAACCTTATTAGGTAATGCTGATTTTAGTTTTTGAAATGAAACGGTAAGTATTCCATTAAGTAACAAAGCATCTGCAGTTGATATATCATATGTGGATGGTATATTTATAACTTTACGAAAATCAGATATTATTTCGTCTTTTGTAGATTCAATTTTTAAAGTATTATCTTTCGTTGTGACAGATAATTCTTCCATGGTAATCCCAGGAACTAAAAGTTCAATCGACAACTCATCGTCATGCTCTTGATACTTTATTGGATAGTTTTGAATATTTGACCAAAACTTATCTGCGGATAAGTATGTAGGATTGGGAGTATTATCAAACAATTGCCCTCTTAATAAAGAAATATTTCTCAACATAATATTCTCCTTTAATAATTATTTTTAACTAAGTAACATAAACACATTATATAAGTTAACATGATATTGTCAAGTTTTATGATACAAAGATAATTATTATTATTGACAACAAATATAAATTAAAGTATATTTATCTTATGGAAAAAGGATTTTATGAAATACTAGGCATTCAGAGATCATCTACTGACAAAGAAATTAAGCAAGCTTACCGACGTTTAGCTCGCCAATATCATCCTGATGTTAATAAAAATGACAAAAGTGCAGAAGAAAAATTCAAACAAATCAATGAAGCATATGAAGTCCTTTCTGACAAAAATAAAAGAAAACTTTATGATTCATATGGACCAAATTGGAAACAAGCTGAGGGTATAAATGGTGATGGATTTAACCCATTCACTCATAGCAATATGGGTTTTAATTTTGGAGGATTTCAAAATATTAACTTAGGAAATATGTTTGATGGATTCTTTGGAGGCCGAACACAAAACCGGCAATCCTCTTATAATCAAACAAAACCAAAACCTTCTGAAGTATCTGTAGAGGTAAGCCTTTTAGAAGCTTTTACTGGATGCCAAAGAATTGTAAAAACTCCTTCGAATGCAAAATCAGTTGAAGTTAAAATTCCACCGGGAGTTGATAATGGCTCAAAAATACATATCAATTTATCAGGAACAGATGTTTATCTGAACATAAAAGTTACTCCTCATCATCAATATCTCAGAAAAGGTAATAACATATATATCGATTTAGCAGTCCCCTACTATGATGCAATAATCGGTTCTGAAAAAGAAGTTACAACTTTATCAAAAAAAGTGATGCTTAAAATCCCTCCAGAAAGTCAAAATGACCAAATTTTCAAGCTACAAGGATTGGGTATGCCTATATTAGGAGAACAACAAAAATATGGAGATTGTTTTGTGCAATTAAAATCCATACTCCCCACAAGTTTATCCGAATCAGAAAAAGAAATATTTATATCCTTAAAATCTCTCAGAGAAAAACCTGGAGTTAATAATGAATGAAAGAATAGATGAACCAATATTCGTAATAAGTGTTGCAGCTAAAATGATTGGAGTTCATGCACAAACCTTACGATACTATGAAAGAGCTGGACTGGTAGACCCGAGTCGTTCGGATGGAAATAGGAGATACTACTCCCAGAGAGATTTAGAGAGATTAAAACAAATTAAAACTCTAATCGATGATTTAGGTGTCAACCTTGCTGGGGCTGAAATAGCCTTAAAACTTATGGATAAAATTGAAAAACTTGAAGATTCCATGTCACAAATGCGCTATCAATTAAATATGCTCGAATCTAGATCCAATCCACGAGCATTAGGTGATGGAACAAACTCAACACAATTCTAGGTATTATATTAGGAGAATATAGTAATGTTAAAACCAGAAAATTTCACAGAGCAAGCTCAAGAAATGCTTACAGAAAGTCAAGATTTAGTACGAAAGTACAAACATTCAAACTGGGATGTGGAACATATACTTTTAGCCTTGATAAACATGGAAGAAGGACTCACATCAACAATTTTAGATTCTCTAGGGGTTGATATAGACAATATACGACGTGAAATAGAAAAATCTCTAGATAAAAGAATCCATTTAACATCAAAGAATAATGGAAACTCACAAATATATGCCACTCCAAGAGCTATTGACGCAATTGAAAAAGCCCATGAAGAAACTAAAAGATTACACGATGAATTTATTGGTACAGAACATGTACTTATTGGAATATTATCTGTAGAAGATGGTGATTCTTATAAAATTTTCCAACAATTTAATATTAATCAAGAAAATATTTATATTGCACTCGCACAAATTCGAGGCAATGCGCGCGTTACTGACCAAAGAGCAGAATCCAAGTATCGATCCTTAGAAAAATACACTGTTGATTTAACTCACCTAGCACATATAAATAAATTAGATCCAGTTATTGGAAGAGATAGCGAAATTAGACGCGTAATTCAGACTATCACCAGAAGAACAAAAAACAATCCTGTTTTAATAGGAAATGCAGGTGTCGGAAAAACTGCAATCGCAGAAGGATTAGCACAAAGAATAATTTCAAATGATGTTCCAGACACTTTAAAAAACAAAAAAATACTTTCTTTAGATATGGGCTCATTGGTAGCTGGAGCTAAGTTTAGAGGAGAATTTGAAGAAAGATTAAAAACCGTAATGGATGAAGTAAAAAATGCAAAGGGAGAAGTAATATTATTCATCGATGAATTACATAATGTTGTAGGCGCCGGAGCAGCGGAAGGTGCTATAGATGCAAGTAATTTAATGAAACCAGCATTAGCAAGAGGTGAATTACAATGTATTGGAGCTACCACCCCAGAGGAATATAGGTCTAATATAGAGCAAAATGCTGCTCTAGAACGCAGATTTCATCCAGTTTGGGTTGAAGAACCTGATGTAGAAACAACCATAGAAATGCTTAAAATTTTACGTCCTAAATATGAAGCTCACCATAAGGTCAAAATTTATGATGAAGCTATAATAGCTGCTAGTAAACTTGGTGATAGATATTTAACAGAACGTAATCTCCCAGATAAAGCAATAGATTTAATCGATGAAGCTGCAAGTAAAGTTCGTATTGATACACAAAGCATGCCAAAAGATTTGCGTATATTAGAAGAAAAAATACGCCAATTAAATGACGAAGAACTAGCTGCTGCAGAGACCCCAGATTATGAAAAAGTTGCACAATTAAAAATGGAACGACTTCAGTCTGAGGAAAACTACAACAAACAACGAAAGATTTGGCTAAAAAAAGAAAAAATTACTACAAATGTAGAAAGAGAAACGATTGCTGAAATTATTGCAGGCTGGACAGGTATACCTGTTTCCCAGATTGTTCAAGATGAAGCTAATAAGTTATTAGATATGGAACAAATAATGAAAACAAAAGTAATTGGACAAGATAATGCAATTACTACCATATCTGATGCTATTCGCCGATCTAGATCTGGAATACAAGACCCTAAACGACCTATAGGAAGTTTTATCTTTTTAGGACCAACAGGAGTTGGAAAAACTGAACTTGCTAAAACACTTGCAGAATTCATGTTTGATGATAAGGAAAATATGGTTCGAATTGATATGTCTGAATACATGGAAAAACATTCTGTATCAAGACTAATTGGATCTCCTCCAGGATATATTGGTTATGACGATGGCGGTCAACTCACAGAATTAGTAAGAAGAAGACCATATCAACTAATTCTTTTTGATGAAATTGAAAAAGCTCATCCCGATGTCTTTAATATTTTATTACAAATACTTGAAGATGGCCGACTTACCGATGGAAGTGGGAGAACTGTGAATTTCACCAATACAATAATTATTATGACTAGTAATTTAGGGACAACAGAAAATCCTAAGGATAATATTGGTTTCAAATCATTTAATGATACTATCAGTGATAGAGAAAAATTAACAGCCTCTATAGAATCTGCTTTAAAAGCCACATTTCGTCCTGAATTAATTAATAGAATTGATGAAATTGTCATATTTAACAAACTTAAAGAAGACCAAATGGCTGAGATAATACAATTGATCATAAACGAAGTTAATTATCGACTCAAAGAACAGGAGATTTCTATTATATTATCCAAATCAGCAACAAGATGGTTAGTCGAAAATGGATTTGATAAAGATTATGGAGCTAGGCCATTAAGAAGAATTATTCAACGTAAAATAGAAAATCCATTGTCAAAAGAAATACTTTTGCATAATTATAACAAAGGTGATCAAATAAAGATTGATATTAAAAACGGATCTCTGACATTCAAAAAATATGGTGCTGACAAAACGCAAAAAACAAACCGAATAAAGCAACCAGTTCATTAATTTATAAAAACACTCGACCTATTGACAAAAATGTATTAGAATATTACCTTTGTGGCTCTGATATCTTCAATCCTATGATTTAATGCAAGAGCTTCTTCTTTTGGAGGAAACAAGAAAAATGGAATATGCAGTAATAAAAACAGGCGGGAAACAATACAAAGTATCACCAGGTGATATTTTAGATGTAGACCGTATTAATGAAATATCTGAAGGAGAAAATATTACTTTAGATAATGTTTTGTTAATGTGTGATTCTAAAGGACAATTAACGTATGGAGATCCTGTAATAAAAGGTGCCAAAGTCACTGGTACTGTTGAAAAACATTTGCGCGGTGATAAAATCATTGTATTTCGATTCAAAAATAAAACCCGTGCGGGTACAAAAACAGGACATAGACAAGAATTAACCCGAATCAAAATTGATAAATTGGCTAAACGCCAAACAAGAGCACAAAAACCTAAAGCAGAAGAAGCCGGAGAAGCTTCTTCCAAACCACGAACACGTAAGACAAAACCTAAGACAGAATCAACATCGGAGAACTAAAATGGCACATAAAAAAGGTGGCGGTAGTAGTAAAAATGGTCGTGATAGTAATTCACAACGATTAGGTGTAAAAAAATATGGTGGCAATCAGGTATCTGCAGGAACAATTTTAGTACGCCAAAGAGGTACAAAAATCAGACCTGGAGTAAATGTAGGTATGGGAAAAGATTTTACACTATATGCAAAAATTGATGGTGAAGTAGTATATGATCATGCTACAAAATTACGAAAAAGAGTTAATATACAAGCTAAATAAATTATTATGAAACAAGATATTCACCCAACATATTATAACAATGCCAAAATTATCTGTGCTTGTGGTGTCACCATAGTAACTGGTAGCACTAAAGAAGAAGTCCGAGTTGAAATATGTAGTTCTTGTCACCCCTTTTATACCGGGGAACAACGTATTGTCGACACTGAAGGACGAGTTGAAAGACTTAAGAGAAGGTACGGTATTTAATCCCAATTATCGTGTCGTGTCTAGTATAATATGAATCCAAAACAAGTCGGTACAAAACCTCCAGAACAAAATTTTTTCTATGGCGGACAAGCTCTTATTGAAGGGGTAATGATTCGCGGAAATAACAATTTGTCTGTATCTGTCAGAAAACCCGATGGGAACATTGAGTCGAAAACAACTGTCATTAGTCAAATTTTTACAGGACCAGTAAAAAAAATTCCTTTTATAAGAGGATCATTAGTTTTAATAGAAACAATGTTTCTTGGAATAAAGTCTTTAATTTACTCAGCTAATGTGAGTGCTGGAGAAGAAGAAGAAGAAATTGGTAACCTTGGTGTTGCAATAAGTTTAAGTATATCATTAACGTTTACAATCCTTGTTTTTTTTGTTTTACTGTTATTAGTTGTTCATTTTTTAGACAGTACTATTTTAAGTGCCCAAACACCAATAATATCATTTACAAGTAATTTAATTGAAGGAATAATTAGGCTGACTTTCTTCATTTTATATATATGGTTGATTGGATTTATGCCCGATATCAAAAGAGTATTTCAATATCATGGTGCTGAACATATGACTGTAAAGGCTTATGAAGCTAATCTTCCTCTAGAAATAACTAATATACGTCAATTTTCTACCGCACACCCGAGGTGTGGAACAGCATTTTTATTACTAGTTATGATCATCTCGGTTATAACTTTTGCATTCCTTGGTAGACCTGATTTATGGCTCAGAATAATTTCTAGAGTAATTTTAATACCTGTTATTGCAGGTATAGCATATGAAACGTTGCGATTTACAGGAAAACACAGCGATAACATTTTCGTGAAATGGTTAATTATTCCCAATATGGCTTTGCAAAAACTTACTACAAAAGAACCTGATGATGATCAAATAGAAATAGCAATAGATGCCATGGAAAATGCAATTGAAGCTGACCAAAAAGATTTGACTAAGATTAATGAGTAACTTTCCTATATGTATTGTATTTGTTAAAATATATTTGAAGGATAAAAAATGATTACCACAAATAAAAAGATTTATTTTTCAGTTATAGTTTTAATTTTAACTATTATATATTTTGTTATATTAGCTTTTGATAGTTCTACAGTGTTTTACTATAAGATTGATGAGTTATCAAAAGCAAATATTAAATCTACAGAAACTATACGAGTAGTAGGTACATTAGTTGATGATTCATTCGATCGTGAAAAAGATTCAACCACCGCTGTTTTTCGGATTCAAAGTGAAGACGGTTCTAATATGTTAACTGCTCACTATGAAGGTGTGGTACCTGAGCTATTTTTCAATGAACAATCCGAGATAGTTCTTGAAGGAAACCTACTACAATACACTAATTTAAACGAAGCAATTTTTGATGCTGAGAACATTATTGTTAAATGTCCCTCAAAATACGAAGAGGCTGAAACAGAAAAAACTCAGGTTTTATAATTTTTAATAATTATTAAAAATCGTAATCTGAAAGCAATTGTGCTACATCACGAGATTTCACACTTTCTGTAATCCTTTTTGTTTCTGCCGTAAGAGAAGCACGAGTTTTATCTTCATATATTATTCCAACAGGAATCCCAGGAGAATTAATAAGCTCCTCGGCTGCTAATCTATCTGTTCTATCATATTCCTCAGGTATATCATAAATAAGACCAGGTACACCTTTTTTAGCATTTCCTTTAAGAATTTCATATGTATCATTATAGGTTGTGCATGGAGATTGAACATGGACTACTGCAAATCCAGGGTGTTCCATACCTGCTTGTATTAATTTTGCTAAATCCCTAGGTTTACTAGAATAACCAGAAGCTATAAAACTAGCACCTATTGTCAAATAGTATTTTAATGGATGTATCTTATCTTCAATTTTACCGTAAGGTGTTGAAGTTGTTTTTACTCCATAATCTGTTGTTGGAGAACTCTGGCCTTTAGTTAACCCATATACGCCATTATCCATTACTACAGAACAGATATCTAAATTTCTAGTTGCCTGGGGTGCTATATGTTCCATACCAATGCTTAGGAAATCTCCGTCACCTGCAACAGTTATTACATTAAGGTCAGGATTAGCCATTTTTACGCCAAAAGCAATTGGTAATGACCTACTATGAATACCGTGCAAACCATATGGTTGCGGATCTTCTAACAAATGAACTAAATTTCCTGAGCAGCCTATACCAGCCACTACAACAGTGTTTTCTATTATTTCTTCTGTCTCTTTAAGTCGATCATTTAGAGCAAACTCTACAGCTCTTCGTACACCGAAGTCGCCACACCCTGGACACCACGCAAAATCATATTCAGGATTTTTCTTACTCAATTTATCACCGCCTTATTCTCTTGATTTACTAAATCATTAATATTTGAAACCAGATCACCAACCTTAAATGGTAATCCTGTATATTGTGTTATAGATTTTGCTTTAACTCCATGAGATCGCAAAATTGAAGAAAATTGACCTTGGTAATTCAATTCTGGAACGATAACCAAATCTTTTGTTCGTAATTTCTCTAATAAATCTTCAGGAAGAGGATTAAGATACATCGTGTAAAGCCACCCAATATCTAAACCTGATTCTTTTAACTGATTATATGCTTCACGTACTGAGCCTTTTGAACCGCCCCATGGCATCAAGACAATAGAGGAATTAGGGTTTTCTTCTTCATAATCGCCATTTCTTAGCAAATCTAATTTACTAAAACGTCGTTCTGTCATCTGTATATGTCTACTGGGTAAATGGGTAGTGTCACCCATTGCATCGTGCTCACTTCCATTAGCTATATATGAACCAGGTTTGCCTGGAATAGGCATAGGTGATAATTCAAAACCATCATATCTCAAGTAACCATTGTTACCTTCATATACAATTCGATTTTCCACTTTGACTGATTCCAAATCAGGTTTTCTTATATTTTGAACTCTTTCAGCTAAAGACATTTCAGTTAATAATATAACTGGACCTTGATATCTTTCTGCCCAATTAAGTGACATGACTCCTGCTGTAAAGCATTCTTCAACATTCCCAGGTGCAATGACAGGTAAAGACACATCTCCATGAGCAGGATTTATTGCAGAAAATAAATCAGATTGTTCAGTTTTTGTAGGCAGTCCAGTAGCTGGGCCACCTCTTTGAACATCAACAACAACTAACGGTATTTATGCCATCCATGCTAAGCCAAGACCTTCACTCATTAATGAAAATCCAGGACCAGCTGTAGCAGTCATTGATTTTTTCCCGGCATACCCCCCACCAAGAATAGCATTTATTGATTCTATTTCTGAACTTGCTTGGTAAACAAATTTGCCATCTTGTACCAAATTTCTCTCCATATAGAGCAAAATTGTTGTAGCTGGTGAAATTGGATAACCAACATAAAAATTCAATCCAGCTTTTATTGCACCTAAAGAAATTGCATCATTACCCTTCATCATAGATTGTTTATAATCTGGTGGTGTCGGGGCATCTAATTCTCCTAGATTAAAGGGACTTTCAGAGGCTTTTTCTATACCAAAATCAATGGCTCTAAAGTTAGCATCAACAATTTCTTGTCCTCTCGATAAATATCTTTTCTCGATAAATTCTTGTAAATATTTAACCGGCATATCAACTAAAGATGCTAAGGCACCCATCATTACCATATTAGCAGTTCTTGCATCTCCTGCTTCTTTGGCTAGATCATCGAAAGGCATACCAATGGCTTTTTCGTCACCAGATGGTGTAAATGAAGAATCGTATAAGATGATTCCATCAGATGCCACCTCTCCTCTATGATTTTCATAAGCTTCTTCATTCAAAGCTACTAAAACATTTAATTCATCTCCTGGACTTAACACAGGTGAGGTCGAAATTCTTGCTTGAGTATAAGTTGGACCTCCCATAATTTGTGAAGGAAAAGTCGCAAAAGTAAGAGAATGATACCCAACCTCTGAAGCAATTCTTGCTAATGCTTCTGAAGCCGTTACTACTCCTTGACCACCTTCTCCTGCAAATCGAACAACAAAATCTTGTCTTTTAGACATGTATCTCCCCATAGGAACACGTTGTAATTTATTAAATAGTCTTATAATTAGCTTT
>MDTE01018156.1_pt1 | contig 14043 bp, 15 predicted proteins | sample 811231 | NCBI WGS metagenome assembly MDTE01 (sample SAMN05326651, study PRJNA326480) | marine metagenome | isolation source: seawater | place: Indian Ocean: Red Sea | collected 2010 | reverse complement strand
TTGTGATTTAGCATATGGTGGAAAATCATCTACATTTGCAACACCAGGTGTAAATATTGGTTTATTTTGTTCAACACCAATGGTCGCTTTGTCGAGAAGTGTATCAAACAAACATTCTATGGAAATGCTTTTAAATGGAGATTTAATTTCTTCAACAAAAGCAGCTGAAATTGGTTTAATCAATGAAGTAGTTAATGATGATGATCTTAAAAATATCGTGTTACAAAAAGCATTAAAAATTTCTAAGAAATCATCTATGACTTTAAAAATTGGTAAACAAGCTTTTTACAATCAATTAAACATGAACTTGTCAGAAGCATATGATTATGCATCTAACGTTATGGTTGAGAATATGCTTAAAATTGATGCCGAAGAGGGAATAGATGCTTTTATAAATAAAAGGAATCCTAATTGGCAAGATAAATGATTTTTGAAGTAGATAAAAAAAAAGTTTTTTCCTCAGACATCGGTCAAACTTTTGATAAAAATAAACACACTGTCATATTACTTCATGGAAGCGGTCAATCACATGTTGTTTGGTCTTTAACTGATCAGTTTCTTGCAGACGCAGGTTATAATGTCTTTGCACTGGATTTTCCAGGTCACGGTAATTCAGAAGGGTCTTCTCTCAAGTCAATAGAGGATATGGCAGATTGGCTTAACAAAGTTGTTAAAGCTATTGGCATTAAAGATTTAACAATATTAGGTCATTCACAGGGTTGTTTAGTGGCTTTAGAATATGCAAATAAATTTTCTGAAAATATTAAAAATTTAATTTTTATTGCAGGTTCTTATCAAATACCTGTAAACAAAAGTTTAATAGATTTAGCTAATTCTGGAGACATGGAGTCTCTTAATTTAATGATGAAATGGGGTTATGGGTATTCAAAGCAATTTATTGGTGGAAATCCTTTACAGAAGATCTTGAATTCCTCAAGAGAAGTTCGTGAGGTTTTAGCTGTAGACTTAATAGCTTGTAATAATTATAAGAATGGAATCAATTCTGTTAAGAAAATTAAATGTCCTGCTTTCTTCATATTTGGCGAACTAGATAAAATGATTAAATTGGATAAAGGGAAAGAATTTTCAGGGTTAATACCTGGGTCAAAAACACATATCATTAAAGATTGTGGTCACATGATAATACTTGAAAACGCTTTCGAGATGAGAGAAAAGGTTGCAGAATTTTTAAACAAATGAAGAATTTTTATATAAGCAAATCACGAAGAGTAAGGTCTACGCCTTTTACCAAAAAAATAGAAGAGCAGGGCGTTAAAAGTTATACAGTGTATAATCATATGTTACTAGCAACTACCTTTTCTAATGTTAATGATCAATACTTACATTTAAAAAAGGACGTTCAAGTTTGGGATGTTTCAGTTCAAAGAGAAATTGAAATTTCAGGCAAAGATGCGCATCAACTTGTACAATTAATGACATGTAGGGATCTCTCTAAAACGAAAGTAGGTAACTGTTATTATGTTCCCTTAATTGACTCTAATGGCGGTATGGTTAATGATCCATTAATTTATAAACTGGAGGATAATATTTGGAGATTATGCATAGCTGACTCAGATGTGCTGCTATATGCAAAAGGTATTGCGGATGGAAAAAATCTTAATGTTAAAATTTTTGAAACAAATATTGATACATTAGCTGTTCAGGGACCAAAGGCATTCAAATTAATGGAAGATGTTTTTGGAAATGCAATTACTAAATTAAAATTTTTTAAATACGATTTCTTTAAGTTTAAAAATAATAAATTTCTTATCTCAAGATCAGGATTTTCAAAACAAGGCGGCTATGAAATCCATATAAATGATACAAAAGCTGGTTTAGAATTATACGATCATTTCTTTGTTATCGGAAAAAAGTATAACGTAAAACCTGGGGCCCCAAATCATGCTGAGAGAATTGAGGGGGGCTTATTGTCGTATGGAAACGATATGCTTATAAGTGATAATCCATTTGAATGTGGTTTTGAGAAACTAGTCCACTTAAATTCCAATGTTGAATTTTTAGGAAAAAATAGTTTAAAAAAGATTTGGGAAAAAGGTATTGACAGAAAATTAATGGGTGTAAAGATCAATTCAGATACAATAGATTTAAATAGTTTAAGTGCTAATCTAGTCAGTTTTTTGATTAATGACAAAGAGGAATTGATTGGAGATCTAAGATCTGCAGCTTATTCTCCAACCTTTAAAAAGATAGTTGGTATAGCTATGATTAAAAAAAATTATATAAAAGAAAAAAAAGATTTTTATACCAATACAAATAATAAATGGGTAGAAGGCGAAATTTGTAATTTACCAATAGTTTAATATGAAAAAAGCAAAAATATATATACCTACAAAGACAGCTATGCAATCTGGTAGGCGTAAAACTAAAAACTGGGTCTTAAAATTTATTACAAAAGACAACTCTGTTAATCCATTAATGGGATGGGAGACAGGAGAGGATACAATGAAGGAAGTTATTTTAGAGTTTTCTACCAAGGATATGGCAATTGAATATGCAAAAAAAAATAATATTAAATTTGAAATTATTGATCCCAAACAATCTAATTATATTATTAAATCCTACGCTAATAATTTTTTGAAAAATTAATATGTGGAGAAGTTTTTTTACTGAAAAAAAATGGCTTTTATGGTCTTGGGGAGGGGCTTTTTTTATATTTTTATCTTTGTTGTCACAAACATGGATAGATGTAAAAATTAATGAGTGGTATAAGGGTTTTTACGATCTTTTACAAAAAGCAACCGAAAGAGAATTGTCAGAATTTTATGATGGCATTTTTTTATTCATGAAATTAGCCATACCTTACGTAATCATTTACACAATAACAAATTATTTTACTAGACTTTGGGCATTTCGTTGGAGAGAGGCTATGACTTTTTCATATATGCCATACTGGAGAAAAATTGATGCAAAGGTAGAAGGAGCATCTCAAAGAATTCAAGAAGACTGTATGAATTTTGCTAAAATAGTTGAAAGTTTAGGTTTGCAAGTAGTAAGAGCAATAATGCTACTGATTGCTTTTATTCCAATTTTATGGGGCTTATCATCGAATGTAGTTATACCTTTTTTTAAAGATATATCGGGATCTTTGGTATGGGTTTCATTAACAGCTAGTTTGGGAGGTTTAATTATTAGTTGGTTGGTTGGTATAAAATTACCTGGTTTAGAATACAATAATCAAAAAGTTGAAGCTGCTTTTAGAAAAGAACTTGTTTATGGAGAGGATGACAGAAAAAATTATGTGAAACCTCCTACAATACTTGAATTATTTACAGGTATAAAATTTAATTACCACAGATTATTTTTACATTACGGATATTTTGATTTATGGCTTATCATGTATAATCAGACCATGATAATAGTTCCGTATTTACTTATGGGTCCAGGTTTGTTTACAGGAGCAATGACACTTGGAGTCCTAATACAAACATCAAGTGCTTTTAGGGAAGTTCAGAGTAGCTTCTCTTTGTTTTTACAAAATTGGACTAGAATTACTGAATTAAGATCAATTTACAAAAGATTAAATGAATTTGAAAAGGCAATTGGTTTTAATAAACCCTTGAGAAAACCTAGTAAATCTGATGTAAGAGCTTAATGGAGCTCTACCTTAAACTCATTGACGTTCTCTTTCCAGTATTTTTTATTATAGGTATAGGATATTATATTGGTAAAAAAGATCCAAAATTCGATACTCGATTCATAACAAATTTTGCTGGAAGTATTGGAACACCAGCTATGATTTTTTATACTATTACTACTACTGGTGTAACTTTAAATATTTTTATTGAATATTTTCTATACGCTGTAATTATTTTAGGGGCTTTTGCTCTATTAGGTTTCTTTTTTTTGCTATTTTTAAAAAAAGATCCTATTACTGAACTTCCACCTATGTTTCTACCAAATACAGGCAACATGGGTGTACCGATTTGTTTATTTGCATACGGAACATCTGGGCTAGGTGTTGCATCAGCCATTGCTTCGGTAATAATTTTATTTCATTTTACCATCGGCATTTTGCTCGCTAGTAAGAAATTTTCTTTTTCAATATTGATTAAAAACGGACCAATTTATGGGATTATAGCAGCAGTTGCTTTTCTATATTTTGATTGGAATGTTCCTGGTTTTTTAGAAAATACTACTTTTTTGTTAACCTATACTACAATATTTTTAGTTTTGATGGCATTGGGAGTGGCACTTACAAGGTTAAGAGTTGTTTCTTGGACTCATGCTATAATTTTGGGTTCTGTAAGAGTAATTTTAGGTCCCATAATTGGTTTTGCTCTTATTAACTTTTTAGGATTAACAGGCTTCATGGCTGGAGTTTTGTTGATACAATCTTCAATGCCTAGTGCTGTTTTAACATATCTGGTAGGATCTATGTATTCAGAGAAAAGGGCAGTCGATAATATTGCTAGCGTTATCGTATCTTCCACCTTAATGTCTTTTGTCACTATTCCCATTGTTGTATATATAGCTTTAAAGTTCTTTAACTAAGTCAGTATTACTGTCCTATATCTTAATGTATTACTTTAATATATAATTCTATCTAATTGTATTTATTGAATATTTTTTTGATATATATAAATGGGTAAAAAAAGTTTAGTTTATAAATTCATTTTAATGAATTTGACAATATATTGAGTAAAAAGGGTGGGCTTAGTAGAAAAAACACAAAAAATTAGGAAAAAGAGGGCTTTAAATTTGTTAAAATTTAATAATTATTTAGTCAAATCGACAAGCATTGCAGTATTCGAATATGCCGTTTAATAAGCCATATATGGGTCTATTTTTAGCGTTTATTCATATAGGCTCTTATACACCGCATAAAACCTAGTTTTTTAACTATATACACTCTCAGATTGCAAAAAACGTTGAAAAATATAGGTTTTTTCAGGGTAAAAGGGTCTATTTTATGGGTTTTTTTGGTATCTTGAATATTTCTTAGAACCTTTGTTTGGGCCAACAAATATCAAGGTCCAGGTAGATTTGCCCTCTGGGATCTTTAAACTGTGCCTATCTGTGCCTTTTCTGAAACCCATATAACCAGGACGTCTCCAAAAAGTACCTTTTTCTGTAGTTTCCCAGTATCCTCCTTTAAGGATTACAGTAAAATAGGACCAGTAATGGTCATGTAGATCGCCTCTGTCGCTCTTTAAGATCTTATGAATGAAGATATTAAAAGGGAACCACTTGGGTCTTTTACGGAATAAAGGATAATATCTCACCATAAATGGTTCTGCTTTGTGATAATCAGGCCAACTAGGTCCACGATCTAGAACAACTCGTTTACGATTTTTAAAAATCATTTTTGAAGATAATAATTCAAAGCTTGACATCTTAAAAATGATTATTTATATTGTTCCGATAATTAATGGTTATCGGAATAAAACATGAATGAATTAGTAACCGATGTTAAAAGCTTAGAATTAGAAACTTTAAAGAATTTAAAAAGTTCTAAAGCTATTAATACTTTAAGAGCTTACAAAGCTGATTTTAAAGATTTTGCTTTATTTTGTGAAAAGAATGGCCTTAAGTCTATGCCTTCTCAGCCTAATATTATAACCCTTTATTTAACTCACCTTTCAAAAGGATCTAAATTTAGCACTTTAAAGCGAAGATTAGCCTCAATAAGCGTCATACATAAGCTTAATGGGCACTATTTAGATACAAAACACCCAATAATTACTGAAAACTTATTGGGAATAAAAAGGGCAAAGGGCACATATCAAAAATCTAAAAAACCTATATTAATCAATGAGTTAAAATTAATTATTCAAGCAATTAATCAAGACACAAACATGAATAATAAATTAAAAAACAAAGCATTGATATTAATTGGGTTCTCAGGAGGATTTAGGAGATCGGAGTTAGTATCAATAGAACTAGAAGATATCGATTTCGTTTCAGAAGGAGTAAAAATATTCGTTAAAAGATCAAAAACTGACCAGTCAGGAGAGGGCATGACAAAAGGGATCCCCTACTTCACTAACACTAACTACTGCCCAGTAGTATCTTTGAAAAATTGGATTAAAGAGGGAAAAATTGAAAAAGGTAAAATTTTTGACATGTCAGATAAAAATGTAGCTTTAACAATAAAAAAATATGCAGAAAGAGCAGGTTTAGATAAAAACAAATACTCAGGGCATAGTTTAAGATCAGGGTTTGCGACATCAACCGCAGAATTAGGCGCCGAAGAGAGAAGCATTATGACTATGACGGGTCATAAAACAACTCAAATGGTCAGAAGATATATTAAAGAAGCAAATTTATTTAAAAATAACGCTTTAAACAAATTAAAAATATAAATTTTTCGAACTACTTTGATAATAATACTTGGTAATCTGTTTCATGCAGAATTTTGAAAGAATTTTTAATAAGAAATTCAATAGAAAAATTAGTTTTAGAGCCCTTGTCATCTAATAATATTAATGATTTTTCATGAAGTTTGTTTAAAGAAATTTTAACTTCTTTAAGCTGATGATGGGATGCAGTTATCGGGTCATGCCCATCTAAGGAATCTAAATATAAAAAATCAATTTTTTTTGGAAAATTTTTGAGAAAATTTAAACTATCATCAATATAAAATTTAACATTTGGATTAATTTTTTTAGTAAAAAATTTAGCAATTTTAATATTTTTAATTGATAAATCGCATGAATGTAATTCACCAGAAAAATTCTTTGTGAAAGATGATAAAATTGGAGTACTCATTCCATCTTTCCAATTATATTTCTTAAAAAAAAAAAATTTAACTTTTCCCCTAGAGGTTCCTGTTTCAACAAATACTTTATGATTTCTATCTTTTGCATGAAGCAAGGCTTTATAAAACATAGGAAACCTTATATTTTTTGCGTTATTAAATTTATCTAAAAAAATCATAATAATTCATTTATATCCTGAACTAGATATTTGAAGCTTTTTCTATATAATTTATAATAATTTTTAATATACAAGCTATATCTTTTAACTAAAGCATCTCTGGACTCCTCAACTATATCTACAATTTTAATATTAAAGCTTGCGGCCGCATGTGTTAGCGCGCCATGACAAGATATTAAAGTATTAGTTTTCCTCAAAATTGACTCGAGATCTAAAAAGGATGTATTTTTAATTAAAATTACATTTTCTTTGATATTAAAAAAGAAAATATTTTTAGATAATTTTTTAACACATCCAAGCTCAAGCCTATCGATAAGATTATTTGTAGAAATACCCGTGCTTATAACAATATTGTTTTTCTCTGATAAAGACGTAATAAAGTTTGTAAATTCCTCATAAGAGGGATTTATATTTTGATAATTTTTGATATATGTATTGCTGAACCATTTCTCATCTAAATGTATTTGCATGTAACTATCAAAAGGAATTTTATTGACCAGATCGTTATGCTTTCTATCAACTAAATAGTTAAAATTACTTATTTTTTTTTCTAGACCGGCACTTTTTAATAGATTCTGATGAAGTGTATTCAGGTCATTGCCAAAAACATCTAAAATAGTCTTGATATTGAAAATTTTGCATAAAATACTTTGTTTTTTATTTACTATTTTGCTTACCTTGTTTTTAGAATGTAATAGACATGTTAAAATAATAGACCTATCTTTGCCATCAAAGACATAAATCTGATCATATTTCACTTCCGAAACTTTCCTGTAAAATGAAATTTTCTTAAAGATACTTCCCTTTGGAAATTGATAAACTTTATCAAAATAAATAAAAGTTTTAATATAGCTAAAATTTTTTTCAGAAGTTACTATGCTAATCTTATGCTCAGGGAAGCTATCTTTTATTGTTTTTATTGAGGGGCATGTCATTAAAAAATCCCCTATTCTATCTGTTCTAAATAGTAAAATATTTTTATTCACTTTCAATTTTCTTAAATAAAATATCAGCTTTTTTTAAAGTATTGCCCGGTTTCAATAAATTTATATTTTTCACAGAATCTAGTGTTAAATTTATCTTTCCAAGCCCCATTGTTTTTAATGTCTTTTCCATAGAATTTGGCATAATTGGATATAGCAAAATACTGATAGATTTTATTTGATTCAGAATACAATACAGGACCGTATTCATTCTTTTTAGATCTGTTTTTTTAAGTTTCCATGGTTCCAGATCATTAAAATATTTGTTTGAATTAAAGGAGAAATTTATAATCTCTTTGATGTAAGTATTTAATTCTTGATTATCTATCATTTCTATCAATTTTGGTAATTTTGAATTAATATCATTTGTTAATTCATTGTCCTTAGAATTTAATTTATCTGGCAAAGGAATTTTTGAATTACAATTTTTTTCTATAAAAGTAAAAACTCTTTGACATAAATTCCCAAAATTATTGGCCAAATCATTATTAATACATTTAGTTAAATTATTAAGAGAAATATTTCCATCGTTCCCTAGAGATACTTCTTTAATTAAATAATAACGAAGTTGGTCAATCCCGTAATTTTTAATTATCTCTAATGGATCTAAAATATTACCCAATGATTTTGACATTTTTTTTTCATCCGAAAGGATCCAGCCATGCCCGTATACTCTTTTAGGAGTATCCAACTTAGCTGCCAATAAAAAAGCAGGCCAGTATATTGCATGAAATCTTAATATATCTTTTCCTATAATGTGTAAATTAGCAGGCCAATAATCTTTATATAATTTTTCATCTGTATTTGGAAACTTTAAAGCACTGAGATAATTAGTTAAAGCATCAAGCCATACATAGACAACATGTTTGCTGTTACCAGGAACAGGTATACCCCATGAAAATGATGTTCTGCTAACAGACAAATCTTTAAGACCTTTTTGTACAAAATTAATTACTTCATTCTTTCTAGACTCAGGAAGTATAAATTTTGGATTTTTTTTATAAAAATCTAACAATTTTTCTTCCCAGGCTGAAAGTTTAAAGAAAAAAGACTCCTCCTCTACCCATTCAACTTTAGATCCAGATATTTTAGATTTTCTAGAGCCATTATCATCAATTATTTCATCTTCATCGTAATACGCTTCGTCAGATACAGAATACCAACCACTATATCTATCTAAATATATATCTCCTGATTTTTCTAATCTTTTCCAAATTTCTTTAACAGAATCATAATGTCTTTTTTCGGTTGTTCTTATAAAGTCATTATTAGATAAGTTTAACGTTTTAGTTAAATTTTTAAATGTTTCTGACAATTCATCACAAAAAATTTTAGGGTCTTTATTATTTTTTTTAGCTTCTCTTTGAATTTTTAGTCCGTGCTCATCTGTTCCCGTTAAAAAATAAACGCTAAAATTATCAAGCCTTTTAAATCGTGCAAAAACATCTGCTATAATACTTGAATAAGCATGTCCCATATGCGGTTTGCCAGATGGGTAATAAATAGGAGTTGTTATATAAAACTTTTTATCCGACATATTCAGGCAAAATCTTAATTGGATTCAAAACTATATTTTTAGAAAGATTATAATTCTCAAACTCGAAAAGGCGATTAATAATTTCTCTATGTAGATTAGCAATTTTCAAAAAATTGTAATTTTTTTTGTTTAAAACTTTTTCAATTTGTAAATCTAGTAGAAATTTAATAGTTTCTAAATATATATTATCTTTATTTTTTTTAAATCTATCCAAGAGAATTATAGAAGATTCATAAAGTTCATCTTCATTAGAAATCTCCATTTCATTCAAAGAATCAAAAATTCTTAATAAATTACCAGGTGTTGTATAATTAATAAAATTTATATCTGTATCTGTTTCAATATTATAATTTATCATCAATTTTCTTAAAATTTCATCTTTGTTTTTTTTATCAATAAATATTTTCAATTCTAAAGATCTAGATTTCAAAGTATCAATTATTTTTTTTCTTTTGTTATTAATTAAAATAAAATAATTGAGCCTCGATGGTTCTTCAATTAATTTCAATAGAGCATTAGCAGAATTTGAATTGAGCAAATCAGCATCATCTAAAATTGTGAATCTTGGCAAATTGTTTAAAGAACCAGAGCCAAATTTTCTTTTAATTTCTCTTATTTCGTCCACACTTACATTTTTGCTATTATTTTTTCCTATATAATTAAAATTTTCATTAATATCGTTTAAAATACTTTTGTAAAAATTATTATCAGGATTAATTGATAAATTTTCTAGATGATATGAATTTGCTGTATTATTTGAAAAAAAATAGTTAACAATATGAAAGGCTAAGGTAAATTTACCAATACCTTTTTCTCCTGTAAGAAGAAGCACTTTCGGGAAATTTCTATTTTCATATAGTCTGATCAATTTTTTGAAATACTCATTGTAACCATATAGGGTTAGAGATTTTATAGGGTTAAATTTATCTTCCTTATTTTTTAGCATTTATTTATTAATTCTATTTATTACTATATTAAAAATTTGATTAATAATTTTTTTATCATCATTTGAATTATCAAGTATATAGTGTGTTTTTTTATTTCTTTTTGCAATTTTAATAAAAGCACTTTGCGCTTTTATATAAAAAGTTTTTTTAAATTTATCATATCGATTTTTTATTTTTCTTTTTTTTAGCCTATACAGTGCTTTATTAATATTTGTTTTTAAAACAAAAGTTAAATTGGGTTTAAGATTAACTAAAATTTTATTATGTATATTATCAATAAATTTTTTATCAACCCCCCTTCCATGAACCTGGTATGCAAAAGTTGAGTCTATAAATCTATCACAAATAACTATTTTTTTTTTTATTAGAGCAGGTTTAATTTTATTAATTATATGTTCATTTCTTGCTGCTAAATAAAGAAGTGTATCAGTGTATTTATGAAATTTTTCAGTATTATTCTTCAAAAAATAATCATTTAGGATTATTTTTCTGATCTTCTCAGCTCTTGATGTGCCGCCTGGTTCTCTTGTTAAAATTACCGGTATTCTTTTCGATTTAATTGATTTATAAAGCTTTTTGCTTAGATAGGATTTTCCAGAACCTTCTATTCCTTCAAAAACAATAAAAAAAGGTTTTTTTTTAAACATCTCCCCAAATCATATAATTAAAAGATAAAAATAAACTTTTTAAAAAATTTACCTTTTTAATTTTTTCACTTGCAAATACGGGTATTGTTCTTTTTTCACCATCAATTTCTATTAATAAATTTCCTATCTCCTGATCTTTTAAAATTGGAGCTTTTAATGGACCTGTATAATCCAATAAAACTTTCATATTTTTAATCTGGTTTTTTTTAATAGTGATATACAAATCTTCTTTTATATAACCCTTAACATCATTTTTTTTACCTAACCAAACATCGAAAGTAAAATTGGGATCTTCTTTTTTTGATATTTCATAAGTATTTGTATTTCTTAAGGCCCAACTAATAACCTTTATAGAGTCATTTGATCTTGATTTTTTTGTGTCAAATCCGCTTATTACTGATATTAATCTTCTTTCTTCTCCCATAACAGAGGCTGCTAGCGAATACTTTTCTGAGTCAAGGTAACCTGTCTTTATTCCATCGGCTCCCATTCTTTTATATAAAAGTGGATTTCTATTACCTTGTGTAATTGGATCACCACCGGTTCGATCCCATGTAAATTCTGTTTCTTTAAAATATTCATAATATTTGGGATAATTTTTTATTAGGTATTTAGACATTGTAGCTATATCTCTTACAGTAGAATAATTTTGTGGATCATTAATGCCTGATGAATTAGAAAAGTTTGTATTTTCTAAACCGATTTCTTTACCTTTTTCATTCATGATTTCAGCGAAATTTTCCTCTGAACCAGCAATTGCTTCTGCTAAAGCTACGCATGCATCATTTCCAGAGACAACAATTATTCCTCTTAGCAACTCCTCTATTGTTACAGTGTCATTAATCATAATAAACATTGATGAAAAACCTTTTTGTGAGAGTCTCCAGGCGTTTTCTGAAATAATAGTTTCATCATCTAAATTAATTTTTCCCTGTTTTAATAAATCAAAAGCAATTATTGTAGTCATTATTTTAGTCATAGAGGCTGGGTAAATGTGAGTATCAGGTTCAACTTCTAACAAAACTTTATCAGAGTGATAATCGACTACAATGGCACTTTTAACATCAATTTTAGGTGTAGCAGAAACTTTTGTTAAAAATGTAAAAAAAATTAATATTATAAAAAATTTATTTTTAATCATTTTGTTTTATATCTAGATCTTCAAATCCATACTTGTTTAACGCAAAGTAATCATTTTTTAAAGTATTAATTGATAAATATGGACCAGCTGACAATTCAAATCTATTTTTACCTAAATTTTTTACTACCAAAAGTTCTTTTTTAATATACTTATCGACAAGACTGTCTTTAAGTTTTTTTGCTGATTTTTTTGAATAAAACTCACCTATAATAATAGAAAATCTTTTACTCTTTATGTTTTTTGTTTTTTTTGATTTTGATTTTGATATATTGTCAATTTTGATCTTTGTTACAGGAGCATTATCTACAACTTTCTTTTCCTCATTAAAAATTTCAGCTTTTTTCGCAATAAAGGATTTATTTTTAATACGCTGATGTACTTCTAAAAATGGGAATTCGGTATTGAGATTTAATTCATCGGATACTTTTTTGGTGATAAGAACATTAAAAAAATTTGGATATTTTGTTTTTTTACTAATTTTTAATTCTATAGATTTGTTGTTTTCAGGATTTGTTAGAATTAAAATTTTATTAACTCCTAATTTATTATGTGCAACCTGATACTTACTGTCGTCTAATCTTTTAGATATGACTTTATTTTTGTAGTCAACCTCATCATAAATAAGAGCAAAACCTTTTGATGTATAAGGGGTAAAAATTTTCTCGTTTTTAAACCCTCCATGATGAGATACTGTGCATGATGAGAAAAATATTAATATGAGAAAACATTTAAATTTCATTTTTGAATTTTTCCTTTAATGTACAAACTGCTAATGCAAATCTTAAAGATCTATTCCACTTGAGTATAAGTTCATAATTATCAAAAACAATAAATGCTGGTTTAAGATTTTTTGCACCAGGAATGATATCTTTATCTGGAATTATTATTGCTGAAATAACATCATCTTCTACGTTAAAATTATTTTTTGATTTAAAATATTTTTTGAAAAACTTAAATTTTCTTTTGTTAACTATTTTTCTCGCAGAACTATTTAAATATTTAGAGGGTATATTATCTTGTAATTCTACTTTATAGAAACATGGTTGATTTTTTTTCCAACCAATTTTATTTAAGTAATTTGCTGCTGATGCAAATGAGTCATCTACTTTTTTCAATTCGATATCATAATTACTATCATAATCAATAGCGTAACTCTTAATAGTAGATGGCATAAATTGAAAATTCCCAAATGCTCCTGCCCAAGAACCATAAAGTGTATCTTTTTCAATTACTCCTTCGTCTATTAATTTTAATAAGACTAAAAGTTCATTTGTAAAAAACACACTTCTTCTTTTATCAAAACTTAAAGTTGCCAAGGATGAAACTATATCCATTTTACCCAAATATTTTCCAAAATTAGTTTCAATCCCCATTAATGCTAGCAAAAGTTCTTTTTCTACTAGAAACTTTTCATCTATTTTATTTATTAAATCTTTTTCTTTTTTGTATAAAAATAATCCTTTTTTAACTTTATCTTGGCTGGTTCTTTTGCTTATGTATGTAAATGTATCTTCATAAAACTCAGGTTGATATCTATCGTACTCAATAACTTTTGGTAAAAATTTTGCATCATTCATTACTATTTCAACTGTGTTTCTTGATATACCCTTTTTAATAGCAATTTTTTTGAAATTATTTAACCATAAGTTAAAATCCTGGCTTGAATGAAGAGTTGCAGGGTTAAAAATAATAAGAATGATAATAAAAACACTTATCTTTTTCATTTTAAGCTTATATTCCAATATTTTTTTACATTCTAGAAAATTATTGTATTGCTGAAGTTTTTTAATGTTTGATATATAAACAATATCATTGGTTATTTTGGAGAGGTGGCTGAGCGGTTGAAAGCACTAGTCTTGAAAACTAGCAATGGGTTTACTCATTCGTGGGT
>MDTE01033446.1_pt1 | contig 14044 bp, 13 predicted proteins | sample 811231 | NCBI WGS metagenome assembly MDTE01 (sample SAMN05326651, study PRJNA326480) | marine metagenome | isolation source: seawater | place: Indian Ocean: Red Sea | collected 2010 | reverse complement strand
CCGTGCTGCTGGATGGCGAGCCGCTGCGCTCAGTCTGAAGGCCGCTTCTGTACCGCGCTCAAAATGCCGCGCAGAATGTTGAGTTCGGCGCGCTCGAGGTCGGTACGGCTGAACAGTCGCCGCAGACGACGCATGAGCAACTTCGGCGCCGCTTCGTCGAGGTAGCCGATCTCCACCAGCGTCTGACGCAGATGCTCGTAGAATCCTTCTAGCTCCGCGCTGGTAATCGGGTCGTCTGGCGAAGATGCCAGCGCGGTGACCGGCGCTTTCAGCGCCAATGCGATTTCGTAACACAGTATCTGCACGGCGGATGCGATATTGAGGGAGCTGAATGAGGGGTTGCTGGGAATATTGACCACGGCGTGACAACGCTCGAGTTCCGCATTGGTGAGCCCCGAGCTCTCGCGTCCAAACACAATCGCGGCCTGCCCTGACGTTGTCTCCAGAGCCACACGCTCGGCACAATCGCTGGGTATCAGCAGCGGCCACTGCAAATGCCGGCTTCGAGCCGTGGTCGCGACCACGTAGCTGCAATCAGCAAGCGCGCTGTCCAGACAGTCATGCACCTCGGCGTGGTGCAGCAGGTCATCAGCGCCGGCGGCGCGTGCAGTCGCCTGTGCATTGGGGAACATCCCCGGTGAAACCAGATGGAGCTGGCTGAGCGCCATGGTTTTCATGGCTCTGGCCACCGCACCGATATTACCTGGATGCGATGTCTCGACCAGCACCACACGCACACGCCTCAGCCGTTGCACTGTGTCAGACGATTCGCCCTTGCCATCACTCATGTTCGAACTCCTGGTGTCCTGCCCTACAATGATCTTTCATTTTCAGCTTTGCGTTGTTGTGCGCCGTGCGGCCCACTAAAATGACAACCCAGTCTCGACAGACTACGTTTCTAGCTCCCAGGGAGAATCCACTTGGACGGAATGCTCAACATTGCCGTACGTGCGGCGCGTGCCGCCGGCGCGCTGATCATACGGCATGTCGACCGGGTGGACGCCATCGAGGTCACTGCCAAGGGGATGAATGACTTTGTCAGTGCCGTTGACAAGGGTGCCGAGCAGATCATCATCGACACCATCCGACGGGCGTACCCGGCTCACGGGTTCATAGCCGAAGAGTCCGGCGTGGACAACGAGTCGGCGGAGTACTGTTGGATCATCGATCCGCTCGATGGCACCACGAACTTCCTGCACGGATTTCCCCAATATGCGGTCTCCATCGCCGTCGCTCGCCGGGGCCGCGTTGAGTACGGGGTTGTTTTTGACCCGTTGCGCCAGGAGCAGTTCACTGCCAGCCGGGGCTCTGGGGCGCGTCTCAACGATCGACGTATTCGAGTCAGCCGGCAATCAGGTCTGAATGGCGCATTGCTCGGCACCGGGTTTCCGTTTCGGTCCGCAGACGACATAAAGCCCTATCTCAAAACATTTGAAGCCCTGGCTCCGGTCACAGCGGGCATCCGGCGAGCAGGGGCTGCGGCATTGGATCTGGCCTATGTCGCAGCAGGACGCCTCGATGGTTTCTGGGAGTTTGGCCTGAAACCGTGGGATTACGCTGCCGGGGCATTGCTCATTGTCGAGGCCGGCGGCATGGTTTCGGCCCCTGACGGCGGCGACACCTGGTATGAATCGGGCAACATTGTTGCCGGCAACCCCAAAGTTCACGCTGGCGTCCTAAACTCTATTAGACCCCATCTGGTGGACTCGCTGCGGCAGTGAACGGACCCAGCCCCGTCCAGGTGGTCATGACTTGTCACAGGAGCGGCTGAATTGTTCGAAAACTCGACACTGGGCGTCGTAGTCCCCTGCTACAATGAAGAGCTATTGATTGTCACGGTGCTCGACACCATGCCCGACTTCGTCGACAAAATTTATGTCGTCGACGACCGCAGCAGTGACAGCACCGCGAGAATCGTCACCGATTACATCAAGGCGCACGACCGTGACATCGTGCTCATCGTGCATGAAGTGAATCAAGGCGTCGGCGGCGCCATCGCAACCGGCTACAAGGCTGCACTGGCGGACCAGATGCAGGTTACCGCGGTCATGGCCGGAGACGCGCAGATGGACCCTGCCGATCTGCATCGTGTCGTGGCGCCGGTGGCGCGTGGCGAATGTGACTATTCGAAGGGTAATCGGCTGTTCCGCGGTGACGCCTGGGAAATTATTCCGCGTGTCCGCTACCTCGGTAACTCGATGATCTCCTTGTTGACCAAGATCGCCTCGGGCTACTGGCATATTGCCGATTCTCAATCGGGGTATACTGCGATCAACCTCATCGCGCTCAAGCAAATCGACTGGGACCAGATGTACAAGCGCTACGGGCAGCCCAATGATCTGCTGGTTCGTCTCAATGTGTTTCGATTCCGGGTTCGTGACGTGAATGTCAGACCGGTCTACAACATCGGCGAGCAGTCCGGCATCAAGCCGTTGCGCATTATTCCCCGATTGTCGTGGCTGCTATGGCGGCTGTTCATGTACCGCATGGTGCAAAAATATGTCATCCGCGACTTCCACCCGTTGTTGTTCTTCTACGCGGTCGGCTTGACGCTGTTTCCCGCCGGCACCTTGTTCGGCATGTTCTTGTTCATCAAGCGTCTGCTGATCGGCCCAATCGCCGGAACCAGTGCAATATTCGCCGCATTCATGCTCATCATGGGTTTGCAGTTCCTGCTGTTCGCCATGTGGTTCGACATGGAATACAACAAAGAGCTGAAGTAAGGCCATGGCTTCGGGGCGTGATTGGACTTTGCACAAGTACGCCGAGATCTTGCATTGCGTGCGCGCCGCGGACTATCCGATTCGGCGTATCGACGAGTTCATCAGCGCGCCTTGTACATCGGGCGTACTGCTGCGTCACGACGTAGACCGGATTCCACACAACTCACTGCGCATGGCAAAACTCGAACACCAGCACGGTGTCTCCGCGACCTACTATGTCCGCTGCGCATCGGCCTCCTTCGACAGCGCGTTAGTGTCAAAACTGCATGAACTCGGTCACGAGGTCGGCTACCACTACGAGGTCCTTGCCAAAGCCGACGGCGATATGACGGCTGCCATAGACATGTTCTCCACCGAACTGACTGCACTACGACGTCTGGTACCCGTGCACACGGCATCCGCGCATGGCAGTCCGCTGTCGAAGTGGGACAGTCTCGACATCTGGCGTGCACGAAAACCGCAGGACTTCGAACTGCTCGGTGAGGCCTATTTGCAGATCGACTACGCTCAGATGGCCTACTACACGGACACGGGTCGCAGCTGGTCAGCTACGGTCACCAATCTGCGGGACCGCGTGGGCGAACACGGTCAGCAATTTCCGGTGGTCGACACGTCGACTGAGCTCATCGAGCTTGTTTCATCCCGGGCATTGCCCTTGCTGTGTATTCAGACTCACCCCGAGCGCTGGAACTCGACGATTTCCGGCACCACACGCTCGCTGCTGTTCGATTTCGCCACCAACTCAGCAAAGCGCGCCATTCGAGCACTTCGAGGGCATCGTGGTCGCCGGTGACACCGCCACACCGGTATTGATTGTCTCTACCGGACGCACAGGCACCCGTTTTTTAGCCGAGGTGCTGGCTGCCTGTCCCACGCACGTAGAAGCTCACCACATCACGCCACGGTCCACACTGTTCAATGTGCTCAGCAACATGCACCTCACCGGTGTACTACCAGCGGGCGTGCTGCGGGGTCTGTGGCTACGTCTGAAATCCGAATTTGCGCACACCAGCCGACGATTGTTCGTGGATTCCAACAATCACTTGTTTGCATTGGCGCCAATGTTGAAAGAGTTGTATCCCGACTTACGTGTTGTTCATGTAGTCAGAGATCCTCGTACTTATGTACGCAGCCATCTCAACTGGGCCGCGCAGCGGCTGAGAAGCCGGGTGGCCAACCATGTGATCCCATTCTGGCAACCGAATGGTTGGCTGCTCGGCGAGATGCCTGCGCTCGAATGGCTCCGCATGAGCAAGTTCGAACAGTTCTGCTGGATTTGGTCGTTCAAGAATCGCCTCATGGCCGCAATGGCCGAAACCGAGATTCCCTACCTGTGCTTGCGCTTCGAAGATCTGGTTGAGTCATCTGAAGCCGAGCAGTCCATGTCACGTCTCTGTGCGTTCATCGGTCTCGAACACACAAGCGCCATGACCTCCCATGAGCCAGTCAATCAGACCACGACACGCAGCTACCCGGGCTGGCACCAATGGACGGAGCAGCGTTGTCAGTCTTTGCATCGTCAGTGTGGCGAGCTCATGCAAAGCTACGGTTACGGTACTGAGCCCGACTGGCAAGCGAAGCTGGAACAGAACCCGTGAGCGCTATCACGAATCGCCTGCTTGGTGTCAGCATCGTCGTCACCATCATCATGATGGTGCTCACCGGCCTGTACCTCGATTGGTCACGGGCGCTTGTCGCACTTGGCCAAGCCGACCTCTGGTGGTTACTCGCCGCGCTGGTATTAATGGTTATCAACTACTTGCTGCGGACCTGGCGCTTCCGTGTGCTGCTCGACCTCACCGGCAAATCATTTCCAGCGACGCTCGGCGTCACCATACTGCACGGGATGTTCAACTACATGCTGCCCGCCAAGAGCGGTGAGCTCAGTTATCCGCTACTTGCCAAGCAGCATCTCGGTGTGTCGCTGAACAAGTCGACTGCGACATTGATCGCTGCGCGATTTTTCGACTTTGGCGTCATCGCATTGCTGTTGCCGCTGACGCTCATCCAGTACAGCGAGAGCATGCCCGGCTGGGTGGTGCCCGTCAGTGTCGGATATTGCCTCATAGTCCTGGTGACAGCGGGAGGGCTGTTGTTCTACCTGCGCCGAACCCAGGCACCACAGATGAAAATTGCAACCCGCTTCACGCATAGGGTGAGCAACGCCGTGGAGCAAACCTTGGAGAGCTTGCGGGTGATTGACCGCCGGCGACAGTACTTCACGTTGTGGATTCAGAGCTATGCGATCTGGCTTTGTGTCCTGATGCTGTACTACAGCATCACATCAGCTTTGGGCTTCGAGGCCACGCTAGGCCAGATGGTGTTGGTTTCAGTGATACTGATCCCGCTCAGCTTGAACCCGGTACAGGGGCTCGCCAATCTCGGCACCCATGAGGCCGGATGGGTGGCAGCGTTCAGCTTGTTTGGCTACGGTTTCGATGACGCCTTCAGCCTTGCCGTCACCTCACATGTGGTGCTGTTCGTGTTGTTCGTGCTCATTGGCTTCTGCGGCATGTTGCTGGTCGCCAGACGCGGCGCATAGCGCTGCCCATCGGTCGAGAGTGCACCGTTAGCTCGACTCAGTGGGTTTTGGCAGTACATTGTCCGGGTCGGACAAGCTCTGTTTGACGACTTTTCCGCTAGGTGAGCGCTGGATCTCGCGAATGGCGACATATTCTCTTGGGATGTGACTTTTCGGCAGCACCGATTTGAGTTCTCGTTTGACAGCTTGCAGTGCCGTGTCGTCATCTGAGCGAGGTACATAGTAAACCCGCGCGACTTTGCCGAGATAGTGGTCTGGGCTTTCGGTCACGACCACGTCGGTAAGTGCGTCTGAGACGTGCCCGCTATCACGGATGGTTTCTTCGATGAGCCGGCAACTGACTTTCTCGCCGCCAGATTTGAAAACCGAATCCAGCCGGCCGCTCAAAAACAAGCAACCGTCCTCATCGACATAGCCCATATCTCCGGTTCGGAAACCATGCTCGCCCATGGCCTTCGCGGTCGCCTCGGGATTACGAAAGTACTCTTTCATCAAGCATGCGCTGCGCACATAGACCTCACCCAGCTCACCTGACGGAACCTGCTCACCATTCTCGTCGCGAATGGTGACCTCGGTGGCGGGCAGCGGATGACCGACTGAACCCATCTTCGCCCGCAGCAACGCCGGGTCCAGACAACACACTCTGGGGGCACACTCTGAGATGCCATAAACGCAATACAATTCGGCCCGGGGGAAGCTGTCCATCAACACCCGCAGAACATTGACGGGGAGATGATCACCGGAATTCATCAGGAACCGCAGTTCACAGTCGATCTCTCCTTCGGCGAGGTCGGCCAGTCGCACGTAGTGCGCCGGCACCCCGGCAAATCCTGTTGCGCGGGTTTGCCGGAGCGCAGTGATCATAGCGTCTCCGAGCAAGAAGCCGTGAACGGCGCAAAGGGTGGCGCCTCGAAACAGCGCCATGAGCAAGTGCGAGATGCTGTTCGAGTAGTAAAAGGGAATGTTCAAGAACAATCGATCACTCGGGCCGAGCTTCAAGAAAGCGCTCATCTCGATGGCGTTCAAGGCTAGCGCGTGTTGTCCGTGCCGCACGCCTTTCGGCACACCGGTGGTGCCCGAGGTATAGAGAATCATCGCATCGTCGTCGGCGTCGACGGTCGCAGTCACGAGCTTCTGGGAGCGTCTACGACGCCACGCGACGGCACCGTCAGTGGTGGTCTGCGTGGCGGATGCATCGACCAGAGTCATATGCGACTCGCACTGCCCGAGCACGAACTGAACGGTTTCCGACGCTTGCGACCGATTGACCGGCACCGGCACCGCGCCACAAAGCCACACTGACAGCAGCGCGGCAAAGTAATCCGCGCCGTCTGACATCATCAACGCCACCCGGTGTCCGGGCCGAATGCCCTGCTCGGTCAGCAGTTCAACGCCACCGGCACACAGCTCACCCAGCGCGGCGAAGGTCAGCTGGTCGTACTCGTCCTCATACAGGGTGTGCTGCGCGTGCTCTTGGAACGCCGCGCTGATCAGTGCCGGCATGGTGTAGCGCTGTGTGGTCATGACTCAGATGTCCTGACGTAAAGCTTAGAAGCCGAGGTACCTGAATGCCGCCTCATTGTGACCCGACAGCAACCAGATGAGCACCAGACACACCCCGAGCAAGAGCGCCTTCAAGACTTGGCCGAACAGCTTCATCACCACGTCCAGCCTGTTATCGCAAACAAGAATGTCTGGGTGGACACCACCGGTGACGGCAAACAAACAAAAGCGAACACCCAGCTCACATACGCCATGGTAATGACATTGCCAACCCCGTAGACGCCCCACTCGCATTGCTTCAAGAACTTAAGTCGCCGCTTCCTGAACTGCTGCCAGTAGAGCAGCGCAATCAGACCGGTGGCATGCAACGCGCCCCACACCAGCCAGTTGAAATTGACGAAATGCCACGCCCCAATTGTCATCATGCTCGCGTACAAGGCCAGCTTCGGCATTCGCGTCTTTGCCAGCACCGGTATGTAGATGTAATCGCGACACCAGGAGCTAAGTGACATGTGCCAGCTCTTCCAGAACGCACTGAGGTTCGGCTTAAAGATCGGATAGTTGAAGTTCTCACAAATCTTGAAGCCGAACAGCCGCGCGGTACCGACCGCAAGGTCGGTGTATGCGGAAAAATCCAAGTAGGCATACAAGAAACTGCAAACCAGAAACATCCAGACCAGCGGCACGCTGACGTGGTCGAAGCGTTGCCCCATCAAGTCGTCGTATACCGGGCCGGTGACGACAGTCGCCAGCAACAAATCCACCAGCACCAGTTTCTTCGCCGCGCCAAAGATCAAACGTAACGTGCCAGTCGACACATGCTCTGAAGACCATTTCAGATCCTTATTCGCGACAAAGTTCTCGATGCGTTCGATCGGACCCGCCGGCACGATGGGAAAGAACACCGTGTAGAGCACGAAATCAATCGGTGCATGGGCGACCAGGGTTCGACGGTACGCATTGGTCAGATAGTGCAGAAACTTGAAGGTGAAATAGGACACCCCGATTGGCAGCACCACATTCGACTCCAGCCAATTCATGGCGCCGGTCGACGTAGTTTCTGATAACAAGACCTCCAACAGTCCGGGCAGGTATTTGAAGAAGGACAAGTAGCCAAGCAGCGCGAGCATGACCACCACGAGCAGCCGTAAACGCTTGCTGGACTCGCTGCTCAGTAAGTAGTTGGCCGCCAGATAGACCACCGCCGTCCAGATCAAGAGGCCTGCGGTGAACCAGGGCTGCAGGCTCGCGAGCAAAGCAACGCTGCTCACGATGAGCAGCAGCTTCTTGTGTGTGGCGTTGCGGCAAACACCCCAGTACACCCCCAGCAAACCGGCGAGGAAGTAGAGATACCAGCTCATGGGATAGAGCATCACTCGCCTCCCAGATGCCGGTGGATGACTCTGACCAGAGCGTGCTCGAGCAACGGTCTGCTGCTGTCGACCAGATGAATATGGTCAAAGAACGCTTGCTTCGGCAGACTCAGCTCGGCATTCAGGTCGACGAACTCGATGTCTTGTGCATCGGCAAGCTCGATCACGTGCTGGTGGTAATGAGGGACGAAGGACTGCAGCAGCGTCCGCTCGATGCGCGGATTTCTGGGCAGACCGACGAGCAGGACCCGGTAGCCCTTGTGTTTTGCACGCGAAACCAGGGCATTCAACAAGCCCAGGTTGAGAGCCTCGTTGTTGTAGTACCCACGCATGTGATTGCCGATATTGAGGAAACGTTGATTCAAACGGGCCGTACCCAGGGGGGCACGATGTGCGTAGATGTGACTGGTGTAAGGCAGTGACTTGAACCAGGAGCGCCGTTTGACCCGGCTTTTCAGGTAGTTCGCCATCCACGAACGGAATCGCTGCACATGGAGGCTAGACTGAGCTGGCAACACCGGCAGCCAGACCCCCAACGCCTCGGCGAGCGACGGTGAGTCCAGGGGATAGCGCAGACCGGTGAATGCGTCGATGCCATCTTGCAGTGAATCGGCGAGAAACATCGGCTGCATTCCAACGACAATGGTTCCCCCGCGGCTATCGGGCAAATTGTCTAGCAGCACCAGTGATTCGGCGAGCGTTTGATTCCTGGTACCGAGATTGACGAACCGCACCACCGAGCCAGTCAACCCGGACAGCGCTTCGGACACCGACTGGTTGCTGTCGACGGCCTCTCGCGAGCTGGAGCCGCCGAGCAGATAGACGGGGTGCCTAGGCCTCGAGTCGCCACCAGAACCCTTCACAGCCCACAACACCTGGGTCCAGTCATCGGCCGGATTGTGAAGCGCGAACCCAACTGGGACCTGCCAGACACGGCCGCTTGCGAACGCATACTCGAGCGCGGCCATCATCAGCACCGCAGTGAGCACACCGCCCGCCAGAACGAACATCGAACTGCCCCGGAGCCCAGCGCCCAAGCTCTTCAAAGCAAGCATGACGGGCTGATGACCTGGAGGGCTAGCTGACAATGGAGCCGTGGTCCACTGACGGTCGGTGAACAGCCATTCGACAGCGACGGCTCGGGAGGCCAGTAGCCCGCAATATCGCGCGCCCGACCATCAAGTCGCTGATGCCACCGACTCGACCAATGCCGCAATTGTGATGGCGCTCGCGAAGTTTGTGTCGTTGACCTCCGCCACGGGTATCTTGACCTGGAAGGTCTGCTCCAAGTAACCCAACAGCCGGACCAGATTCATCGAGTCAATGAGCCCTTCGTTCAGCAAAGAAGTCGACTCGTCGAGGTCGATATCGTCGTCCACCAGCTCGGCGACGAGATACTCTACGATTAAGCCCGCTGTCTGCTGAGTAATCATGCACAATTCCTCCTGGAAAACCAACTTGTGGCTTCGCGTCAGCGCAAAAATGACAGCTGGCCGCGCGACGTCAAGCGACTGTTGCTGTGAGTGTCATTCGCTGTTGTCGTTAGACGTACTAGGCGATTCACCGACCTCGGTTCCATCCGGCTGCAAAGACAGCTCTTCGAATCTCTCTTGCAGGAACTCATGAAGGCGCCAATAGTCAGAGGCACGACGTCCCGAGCTCTCAACCAATACACGGGCGCGCTCGGTGGTTGACCACGCCGCCTCCAGCTCGTTGAAATCGACGTACATCAGAGCAAGCTCGATCAGCAGTCCTACCTCACTAGGTGTCTGCTCGAAAGCCGACTCCATGTAACCTACCGCAGAGTCGAGGTCCCGGTCGTAGGTCCGAAGCCTTGCAAGCGTAACCATCAATGCTGCGGTCTGCTCTGGCACTCGATGATGTCTGTCCAGAGTCAACAGCACCCAGTCCTCGATTTGCTCCGCGGACGGACAGGTGGAAAACCAAGAACCCACGCAGCGCCGCAGCTCGTTCAGTGCGACCGCGGTCTCGGCGTCTATCGCATAGTTCGTCAAGCGAAAGGTTATTTCTTCACTGATTTTCTGGTCCAACGCGCGCGCATGTTCGGGCAGGAAGACGAGGGGATCGTCATAACTGTCCGCAAGCGCGGGCATCACCTCGAACTCGTCAGGTCTCAGACTTCCTTCATCGAATTGGTGGATGATGCCGGAGATAATCCTCTGCATCCTGACGACCGGCAGCACATTGTAAGGATTGAGAGTCGCCGCCGTCTGATAGGCCCGGTAGATCTCTTCGATGTCACCGTCGTTTTGCTGCAGTTGTCCGGCATAACCCATCTGCACGCGATAGCTGTCTGGATTCGTCTGCACCGCAAAGTAGTGAAGACTGTCACCCGATTCCCAGATCAATGATCGGGTATAGGTGTTGAACATGAACACCCCGACAACAGCAGCCGTGGCCATCGCGATAACAGCTCTGATACGAACACGCTCCATGCTCCATATCAGCAAGTATGCGCTTGCGAAGGATATCCCGAACGACGGCACATAGTTTCGGTGCTCATGAATGAGCTCGAGACCGATGACACCGGACTCGATGCTGTGACCCACCAGATACCATGCGAGCCCAAATGCCAGCAGGTTGCGTTTGCGAACTCCCCAGATGCAGAACCCCATAATGGCAAGAAGTGCAAGCAACGCCACAATGGTCGTCCACGGGTCCAGTAGCCCGTGGCTGAGCACGATGTCATCGTGAAACAGCCCGAATCTGCTCGGCGAGGGAAAGAACAACAATCCCAGGTAGAAAAATAACACTCGCGGCTGTGTCAGCACGCGCTCCAAGAGAGTGAAGTTGCGCACATCGTAGAAGTTGACGAGCACTTCATAGCGCATAAACGCAATACTAAGCGTGCCGACTGCGCAAACCACGACGACACTGGCAATGCACCACTTCAATATGCGTTTGTGCTTGCCGGACAGCGCTCGACGCTCGAAGAAAAAGAATTCCACCAGACAGGCGAACAGCGGCGTGAGTACCGCGTTCTCTTTCGACATCACGCCAACGAATGATCCCAACGAAACGCCCATGACCATGACGGCCACCCCTTTGGCGCGGCGTGCGTTGTCGTACATATTGCGCCCCACGACATATGCGATAACGCCGAGCAGGACACCAAATGCGGCCAGGCTGGTCATGCGCTGTACGACATAGAGCACGCTGTTGAGCTGAATGGGGTGCAATAGCCAGAATGCGGTCGTCAACAACGGCAGCCAACCCCAGATACCCGGACGAGAACCAGAGGACACTGCGAGCGGACTGGAAGACGTCATCATTCTCGAGACCAATAGAGTGGTGAGAATGAACACCAGCAAACCATTGACCAAGTGAATACCGAGATTGGTGGCCTTGTAATCAAACTTGGCGTAGGACCGACCGGAGAAATAGTAGTTCAGCGCGAACGAGACTCGTGCCATGGGCCGGTGGAAGAACTTGGCGCCGAGATGCGAAGACCGCGCGGCCTCCAGCACTGACGCAGCGGACAACGTCTCCATCCGGATTGCCGAATTGTTGCGTATGCTGCCGTAGTCATCGAACATGAACGGGCCGTCCAGGCCCGGCTTGTAGGCAACGGCGGTCGCGAGCATCACCAACAGCAAGCCCAGCCACACAGTGCGAGCACTGATAGCGTCAGCAGTCACGGCCCTGTTTTGGTCTCGGGTGCTAATCACTCGTCTCCTCGCTCGGCGCAGAGAATTGATCTCCGTATTCAGCCAGGCTGGACTTGAGGTTAGCGCGCTGTCCGATGGTTATGCGTGGGTTCGCAAGCGCACGACGGTGCCATTCCACAGCAGGCCTCGCCATACGCATGCAAGCGACATCACGCCGATGCGCACAGCTGAACACATCGCTCAACGCGAAAGCGGCACCAAATTCCACGGTGTGCTCGGACAGACGGCGTGAAGTCTCGGCCTCCAGCTGCGTAATCGCGCCCGCAAGCCACTCGGGAGTGTCGCTCAACGGGGAGATGAGCACGTCGACGTCAATCGGACTAGCATCCACAGCTGTAGGTGTCTGGAGCGCGACTATATGCACGATGTGCTGCATCCGGATCAGCGGGATGACAGCGTTGGACTTGGCTGAAGCTGCATCACGAAATGCATTGTAGGTGTCCTGCAGTGTGTATCCCCCCTGCATGTAGGAAAACGCCAGCGCCTCGCGCGACCGGTAAGATGCCGGATGGTTCTTCACCCAGGACTGCGCCAACGTCACCGGGTCCGCCCAGTAGCCAGAACGGAGTGCTGTGAGGCCAGCAAAAGTCAGCACGACCAAGACGGTCAGGCCTACTCGCGCGACCATGCGCATCCTCGCTCTCAGTAACTCGTGAGCGCCGAGCACTATGGCGAGTACAATGCCAAAGCTGGGGACATAGTTTCGATGCTCGTGCATCAACTCCAGGCCCAGGACTGTCGACTCGATGCTGTGGGCGATCAGAAACCAGCATAGACCAAAGGCCCAATTCGAGCGGTACTTGAGCCCTCTGATAGCAGCAACCCCGCCCATCAGCAACACAGACACGCAGAGTAGAGTCGCGGGTGGTTGGAGAAACCCGACGCTGACCTCGATGTCGTCATGAAACAAGCCAAAGTTTCTGAGGTCGGGAAACAGCAACATACCCAGATAGCGCACCAGGACCCGGGACTCCGTCAGCAACCGCTCCCAGAGAGTGAAATCTCGCAGCTCGTAGATACCCTGAATCCAGCTCAGATTGGTGCCCGCAAGTATGATGATGAGCAGCAAAGGCGCCAGCAGCCACAGCCGCCAGAAGCGCACTAGGGCAGCCCTAGGTGTCCCATCAAGCTCGTCCGCGCGCCAAAAGCAACGACTGAGAAGGACGGCCAACAACGGAGTCAATACGGCAATCTCTTTGCACAACACACCCAAAAAGGTTCCGAGCGCCAATCCAGCGTGCATGAACCAGAGCCCCCTGGGTCGGCCGGTCTGCAGGCGTCCACGGCCGACACAGAACATCCACAGACCAGTAAACACGCACAGCGCTGACAAACTGGTCATCCGTTGCACGGCATACAGAACCGTCGTCAAAGCAACCGGATGGAGCATCCATAACAGAGAAACGGTCAGAGCCAGCCAGTGAACTTCTGAAGCTGAACGAGCGCCGGTCATTGTGCAGCGTGCCGCGGCCAGCCTTGCGCTCAGCAGGAAAATGACCCACGCGGTCGTGAGATGTATGACCAGATTTGTCGACTTGAAGGCAAACTCGTCGAACCGCCCGCCACTGAAGTAGTAGTTCAACGCGAAGGACGCTCTCGGCAGCGGACGACGTTGGTACTCGCCGGACGATGTCAGAATGGTGGCGTGCAGGCTCTGCGCATCCAGGCTGGTGATGGCGATGGCGGGGGCTCTGAGAAAGTTACTCAGATCGTCGAACAAGAACGGGCCGCTGAGGCCGGGTGCATAGACGCCAGTGCCGGCGACGATGAGAAGCGCGGCAGCAGCCAGTATCGTTGGAAGACTTCTGGGCGAGCTGCCCATTTCTTAGACCTAGACAAACCAAAGGGAAGCCGAAGCTTCCCTTTGAGGGTAGTCCAAACTATGTTGGAACCGATTTAGATCTTCGGCTCGAACTTCCCCGGGATGTCGGTACCACCTGCAGAAATCGACCAGGTCATGCCGCCAGCACCGCAGACACCTTCATAAGTAACCTGCTCAAGGCTGTCAATGGCCTGGCCAATGGTACGGAAAACGATGGTTACAAATCCCGTTCCCAAAGCCTGTCCCCCGGCGGAAACGCCTTGGATGACCGTACTATTCTCACCAAAGGTTGCGAAGGCGACCAGGCCAAGCGAGGCGTTGTTTGGCTGATTGTCCAGGTCGCCCTCACTGCAAGCGATACCTAGCGCAGTGCGGGCCGGGGCAGACAAGCT
>MDTE01052699.1_pt1 | contig 14045 bp, 9 predicted proteins | sample 811231 | NCBI WGS metagenome assembly MDTE01 (sample SAMN05326651, study PRJNA326480) | marine metagenome | isolation source: seawater | place: Indian Ocean: Red Sea | collected 2010 | reverse complement strand
TGAAGCAACTGAGTTATCAGCTAATTCACTAGCACCAACTGCATCAGCTGCAATCTGAGTAGCTGTAATTGTATCATTTACAAGCTTACCACCTGTAATGGTTGTGTTTGCTATATCAGCATCGACAATTGTACCATCAAATATTTTAGCACTTGTTACAGCACCATCTTTTATATCTTGTGTTGTTATTGTTTGATCTTTCTCTTCAGCAATAGCATATAATGCTTGCTTTGTATTATTGTTTAAATCACCTGCTTTAACTGAGGAACCTGCAGCAAAGGTAGCTTTAGGATCATACTCACCTCCAGCAGTAGCTACGTCTGTATCACGATAAATGCGGATAGATTGTCCAGATGTTGGTATATTTCCAGATGTAAATACTACAGTACCTCCACCAGTTGTAGTATAACTAGTTATGTTATAATGTGTGCTAACAGTTTTAACAACATTATCTACTTCAACTTTTACATCGGATACTTGGTATGAAGGGAAGGAAAAATTCTTATTATTGTTCCCATCCCCAGTCAGGTCTACGAATGTTAATGCCATTGTTTATCTATAAATTGAGAGGATGTCACGAGTTTGTTCTTTTTTCCTATACTTAGCTTGTTTTCTAAGTAAAGCTTCTTTCTTAAGTTGCTGAATACGTGGGTCATTCATTATCTGAGCCCATGCAGTACGTCTTGCTAGTTGGAAGATACGATCTATTTGCATGTTATGGTAATAATCCATAGCATCATACTTACCTCTATCTCCAGCATTACGATCAGCTTCCATAGTATCTAATGATTCTAGAATCTTAGGATTCTCAGCTAATTTATTTAGTTTAGCTTCTATCTTTTGATCACCGATAGCTTTTTGGAACATAGAACGTAGTCTTGGATGTTCACTTAAGTCTACGCCATCGGGTGACATAAAGGTAGACATTCGTAAATCATAACCACTATCGAATATTAATTTTCTACCAGGACTGTAATCTAAGTTTAATGATATAGGACTGAAAGTATTATAAGCTCTAGTATTGAAATCATAGTCTCTAATAGGTCTACCATTCAGTAAGTCATACTTAGTAGGTAATGGTTCACCTGTTAGATATTCTGATATTAAGTTTCTATTTCTAACGGATTGAACTACACCAGAGTTGATTTCCTTCATATAAGGATTAAATAGTTTACCTAGATCATTCCGTAAGCCAGCTAGAGGTACTTGGTTATTTAATATACCACCAAGTATTCTATTCTGTTGTCCAGGTCTACCTGCTACCATATCAACCATTTGTTGAATACCAGCAAAGTAAGACTTACTCGATACAGACTGTGCTATAACAAGGGCTACTTTTTGGAACTGTTGTTCAGTCCATTCATCACCCATTAATAAACTATAATCACCTATATCTCCTATTGTAGAGAATATAAGGTTAAATGGTTCTACTGAATCATATCCTACCCATACTCCACCAAGCTTTATTTGTCTTGGTCTATATCCTGCATCTATCCATGCTTGTCTTTTCTGTCTATCAACTGGACCGTTACCTGTTAAGTTACCATTTAGGAATGCTTGACCAGCCATAAAGGTTACAGCAGATCCTATAGCTAAACGACCATTTTGTAATGCCTTAGCATTAGCTAGATCTTCCGATGTTTTAATACCATATTCAGCTACAGCTGCTAAGTTATCAGGAGTAGCACGAGCGATATCATTGAATTCCTTAACCAGGAAGTTAAATCCAGGTGTATGTTTAGCTGTTAAAGTTAAACCATTGACACCTGTTCTTGCAAATAAGAAGAAAGGTTTACTCCAAGGTGTAGCAGCAAAAGCATCTTCTAGCTTTTTAGCAAATCCTTTTAAGTCAGCAGTTAAAGTAACTTCTTTACGAGCCCATTTGGTTGCTTCATCTGTTAGATTACCTTGAGCATCCCATACTTGGCTATGAAAATCATTCTCATAAGCCCTCATGAATTCTGGTGTAATCTCAGGTATGTCGTAACCCTTGGTCTCTAAGTCCATTATCCTACGCATAGCCTTCTCTCTCATCCTAGCTCTACCTAAAATATAAGCAAAACTATCATCAGTAGCAGCCATCAGCTTAGTTGAATAAGTAAGTAAATTACTATTATTCGCCTGTCTAGCCATATTTGCCATAGCAAAAAGGGCTCTATCACCGAGACTTGCTCTACCACTATCTTCGTAATATCTTCTTAGTAATTCCCAGTTAGCATCATCTTGTGCATAGTCATAGAATCTAGTCTTAACACTAGACATATCACCACTCCAATAGGAGTTTAATCTAGTTCTAAATAATTCAAAGCTTTCTGGTATAGCTTGAATCATAGCATTCATAGCAGATAGACTAGCTCTTTGTGTTGCTCTATCTCCAGTCATAGTAGCACCTACAACTTGAGATGCTGGACGCATAAAGGTAGCAGTACTTGTACCCATAATAGCTCTCATAGAGGTTTTAACACCACTAAGAATACTATGAACATACATCTTACCTAGTTCTTGGATTAAGACACCTGTTCTATTAGGTTGTCTTGGGTCCATAGAACCACCTTTAATCATCTTCTTAGCCCAGTTATCAAAGTCATCTATGTTATTAACTGTTCTCATTGAAGAGAATAATTCAAACAAAGCATTCATTATCTCTGGACTTTCATCTTCTTTAGCTATCTTTAATATAGATATAATAGCATCTTTAGTATCCTCCATCTCTTGTGTAAGGATCTTTTCTAATGCAGGTCTCTGTTTACCAGCACCTAAGTTTCTAAAGTCAGCAGACTTCATGATCCTAGCTTTCTTAGTTTCTCTTAAGAGTGCCATTATGTTATCAACAATCCTTGCTGCTGGTCCATCAATGTCTCTTAGATCTGCTATGTCTGCTAGTTCTCTACCTGCTATACCATAATCTCTAATTTGATGTAAGAGTGATCCTACTATTAGATCAGCTGTAACAACATTTTTAGCAGTAAATGTTTCTATTGTATCAATTACTTCTCCCTTTGCATTAGTAATATCATAGGTTGCTTTAGATTGATATAGTTCAGCTAAGAATTCATCAGGAGTTAAATCAGCTGGATTTCTTCCTAATGTTATTCTTTGATATGCTTCTAAAGAATCACCCCATACTTCTATTAAAGCTTGTCTATTACCTCTAACAGCAGCTAATTCTTGTTGATATCTTTGATCGCCAATTAGATTTCTTAAGATACTTTCAGCAGTATCTTCACTCATATCACCTTCTCTAGCGATACGTTCTAATTGAACTGGAGTACCTACACGACCAACAGAACCTTCAGCACCTTCCCATGTTCTTGTACGTCTTAGTGTTTGTAAAGCTTCATAAACAGGTTGTTCTGATGTATAAGCTCCTTGCCATGGGTCAGTTATACCCTGATTCATAACATCAGGTTCAACAGCATTATTTAATCTTATGTCTTCTGCTTCAGCTGCATAAATCTTTTGTTTAGCATCTAACTTTTTTAGAGCTAGAGCTAGATCATTATTCTTTATATTATCATTTCTGAATTTAATCTGCTCTGCTACTCGTGGAGCATTTCCACGTACAGCTAATAATACACTGTCAAATACTACACCAATTCCCATACCTTCAAGTATGTTCTTCAGCTTCATCATTACTGGATGGTCAGTATCTTTAGTTGTTAATGGTGTATCTATAAATCCAAATGAATTCCGTAAAGCTCCTAATGCATTATGTCCATCTGATTCTTTAGATATTAAATCGGTAGCTGCACCAACTACAGCAGCTCGTTTTAAGCTTAATGATGTAGCACCTATCAGCCAAGCTGGTAATGTTACTGGAGCTGTTTGAGCAACACCATATATAGCAGCTGCCATTGAACCGAAATGTACAGTTCCTCTAGCTAATTTACCCCACCATGTTTTAGTTACTATAGGATTTTCTTCATCTACAAAAGGATCCCAATCTGGTCTATAACCTTCATCTGTCTTTCTTTCTCTAGCCATCTCTCCAGAAACAGCATCAATTGTACGTTCTGGAAATGTAGTTATAGAAGAGGCGGTATCTTGTAGACCGCCTGATAAGATTGATTGAGCTTCTTTTGCGTATGCTTTTAATCCCCATTTTTCTGCATCTCTGGGATCACTTACTTCAGCCTTAGCTTGTGTTTCTTCAGCAATTTGTTCTTGTTGAAGAGTGTCCCTAGCTTCTTTATTTTCTTCTAATTTATTTAGAAAAGCATCTGTAGTCTGAACTGCAGCATCTATCTCTTCATTACTAAATAGAAGATTAGGATCTTCTGGCATGTGTTTACTCTGTTTGTGTTGTACTTCTCACAAGCTCCTTAGCTACTTCTGGAAGTAATGTATCTAGTCTAAGCCAAGTGGGTAGATCTCCAACCATTTCTAAGAATTCATCATGGTCTTGTTGTGGTATATTGACTAACCTGCGATACCTAGTTTCTAATGTTTGATAATTATTAGCAGCATTTGCTTTCATTCTTAGTCTAGCTATTAGTAGTTTATTCTGACCATCTTCATCAAATAATGTATCTGATGTCAGTTGATTAGAAAGTACTACTTCAATGAAACCTTGAGGTGTTAAATCATAACGACCTAGATTTGTATAACCTTCATCTAATAAGACAGCTATATCTCCAAAGGTAACTTCAGATAACTTCTTACCTGTTAATGCTTCTATACTTTGATAGTCTCCATTAGCATTACGGATAGCATCGTAGCCACCATTAGCTTCAGCTAGAGGAGATGCAATAGTATCTAGCATCCAAACTATATCTTCATTCTCCTGTGTAACTCTATAAGTTTTAGCAGCAGAAGGTTTTAGTAAGAGTCTCTGATGTTTAGGTGATAGGTTCTCTTCTTCTGGTAGTTTACGATTACTAGGTTTAATAGCTCCTGTAGATTCTAATCTATTCAGTATAAGTCTCTCAGGATTCATACCTATTTTTCTAGCAATCTGTCTATAATAGAATGGTTGATTAACTTCTCTACCTTGACGGCTCTTCTCTAAATAATTAAGAGCATCTATAAGATGAGGTTCTTCACCTTTCCATGGAGATGTACTATTAATAAGACTTCTATCTTTACCTATTTGTTTAACTATACCATTAACTTCTCTAGCAGGTTCTACATTATATGAAGACTCTCCTCTAGTATCCCATTGATATACACCAGGAGATGTTTCTTTCCATAGACCATCTTTAACAGCAGCTATAGCTTCTTTATGAGCTTGGAGATCATTACCTCCCTCTGATATAATACCGTTATATACAGCATCATATTCTCTAACAGCTTGCTCATAATTAGATTGCCACTTAGGTGTCTTAGCTTGATTAACATCAGACTCCATAGTTCTAGCTGTTACTTCTGCTGAGATAGCACTATTCCTTCTAGTTATAGCATCCTTGGTTAAGCCTTCTTGTGACCTAGCAATATCTATCCATTTCTTTTTAATGTCTGGATCGATAATACCTCTAAGATCTGAAGGTTCAATACGTTGATTTAGTGTATAATGATTATAAGCAAGTTGGGCATCTATTTCCTGATCATCATACATACCATCATATGGTAAGTTCTTCATGATATCAGGTAACTCTTCAGGGTTTCTTATACCCCACTTCTCCATGAAATCTAATTGAATATCTGTTACGGATTTATAAGTTACAGGTGTATCTTCGCTATCAATAGCTTTAAGTATTGCTAAAGCTTGAGCATTCATCTCAGTCTCTCTAGCTTCTTTAGCTGCATCTGAAGTTTCCTTCTCTTGCTCTCTTAAAGCTTTTAGTAATCTACCTGAATCTTTTCTCCAATAATTTCTAGCAGTAACCCAGTGTGGTTTATCTGGAGTACTATCATGTGCTAAGAATTGATGATCTAGAACAGGTTGTATATCTGCTCTATCAAGTATACCTTGTTGAACGCCAGTGATCAGCATATCAAATGCTTCTACTCTAGCTAGGTCATACCTACCATCATGTGCTCCTTTATAGATATTAATATAATCTATTAGGAATCCAGGATCTCGATTGATTCTAGTTTCTAGTTCTTTTGAACGACCTTCAAGTTGAAGTTGTTTATATACTTCACCTTCTGTTTCTAGTTCTTTCTTAACTCTAGCTTCATCTCTATCAATTAATTCATTGATAAAGTTACGTTTCCAAAGACCTGCTCTACCACCAGCTATATCTTTATGCTTATAGGCATACCATGCATCTATAGTATCACTAATAAATCTTCTCTCTTCAGCACCTACAGCTTCATTATAAGTCTTATAAATCTGAAGACCATCAGCTGTGTACTGTCCAGTCATAGGAACTTTCATTCCTGCTTCAGCTAGTGGTCTATAAGAATTCTCATGATCAAGAAGTAGATGTTTCATGTTATCTATGAGTTCTACTTCATTCTCATGACTTCCACCAGGACCACGAATTAGATTATTAGCATCCTCATTAGCTCCCATAGCTTGAAGTTGACCAGCAAAGTCATTTGCTTCAGCTCTGGAAGCTTTAAGTTGAGGTTGTATTTCTATTTCTTTTGCTACATCTTTATCAAAGTTACCTTTACCAGGATAATGAGCCCATTTAACATTACCAATAGTTTCTTTCTGAGCAACTAATCTATTAGCATACTCATAGTATTGACCCCAGTAATCTTGAAATTCTTTAAGATCTTGTTTAGTTTGTTTACCTTGCTTAAGCATTGCAAGGAACTCTTTAGGTCTATTCTCGTCTCTCTTATGTAGGTGGTTGTATGTTCTAATAAGGGAATTGAAATGAGCATCCAATCCCTTTTGTGTTTCATCTATATTAGCATTAACTGATTTAACTTTTTCGCCAATAGCTTCTTCATCTATATAATTCTCTTTCATACCTGCAGTAGGCAGAGTATCGAGCTTATACATTAATGCTAGGTTTGAATCACTCATGCGACAACCTCCATGTCTACATCAACTTTAGAATAATCTACAACTAAATAGTTATCTCTTATATCTACAGCCATAGGATTAATCTTAACAACGTCTTGAGCTATAACACCACGATAACGTTTGTTAGGTATTGATTTATAATTCCATTCAAATATTTTATATCCTTGTGGTGATTTACCTACTTCTTCTATGTTTTCTTTAGCTCTTATATCAGATAATCCCATTACACCTGATGCTATACCAAGACCCATTGAAAGACTATTAAAGAATTGTCCTTGTGTATCTCTAGGAGGCATCATAACTGGAGCACCATATTCAGGTCTAGCTCCTAATGAAGCTCTATTCTTAGCTACATGCATCTGATGATTTCGTGATATCATCTGATTAGCTATATCCATATTTCGACCAAAGGTATTATTGATTGTACTTTCTATTTGTTTCTGTTTATCTAAGATAGCTTTGTATTTAGCAACATTATATCTATTAGATCTAGCTACTCCAGTCTTATCTGAGTATCTAGATATCTTAGCTTTCTGTTTATAAATACCTTCTTGAGCAAGTCTACCCTTACCTAAAGTCCATAAGGCTTTAGAATGAGCATCACTCTTGGTACGACTTAACGCTCTAGTTAAACTCTGGCTACGACGTTTAACACCAGCTTCTCTATTCCAGTATTTTAGAGAGTCTGAATGATACTTACTATCTTTCTTAAACTTCTCTATCTTTGCTTGCATTCTTATGCCAGCATTAGGATCAGGAGCGCACACGGCAAAATTCTATAAAGGACAAATTGTGAGGACCATGTAATTTTTTTCGTAAAAATTTAAAGCCCAAAAATCTCAGTAGTTTTAAATGAACTGTATTACGTTCATCAACTATATTCCATAGTAGTGGTTCTTCTCTACGTTCTACAAAACGTTTAGCTTCTCTAGCAAAGGTGTGTGGGTACTCTTCTATAGCGGGTGTTGTGAGCATCCATATTAAACCACCTTCTTCGACTCCAGCCATACCAGCAGTCTTGCCGTTAGGCACCGTGAAATACACGGAGGAGCCTTTCTGGGCTGCTTTGACAAGCTCTACTAATGGATCTACCCCATGACCTTCTTCGACCTCTCTGCGGTCATCTGGGCGTAGATTGAAGGCTACCTCAGCAGCAGCCTCCAATGTTATTGGGTGAATAAAATCTGACATTACATACGTCTATAGTGCATGGGCGACCAGTCACCTTCCCAAGACATTGATCTCAGAGTAGCAGGTGCTGGATGAGTAGATTTTAACGTAACATCTACATTTGAATTACGTTCATATATTGGAACGTCTTTAATTTTTTCAGCTAAATATGGAGCATCTGATGCATCATATTCATCTAGATCAGTGGATTCATATACTTCAGTATAGTCAGTCTTACCTACTCTAGTAAGTGTAGTTCTATATAAACCTATCTTACCAAAGTTTAGTTTCATTCTATGTACAGTTAGTTTAGAATTTACATCTGATTGAACTGTACCTTCTTCACCTGTTTTCTGTAAATAAAATCTAGGGAAGTCTACTTGATAATCATAGAGATATCCTATCTTTAATGTAGCACTAGACCAATCACCAGGAACAGTGAAATCATCACTATTAATGATAGTACATTCTGCATATCTACCTACCCTTGCTGTGTTAGAATCTACATCGACTAATACTAATTTATTATCTGTTGAAGTTACTTCATCTATCCAATCAGATTGATTAGTAAATGTAGTTATATTTGTAATAGGATCAAAAACACCACTAGATACATTAGTATAATTATCTAAGTGTATTTTATAATTAGTATCATCTTGAGTTATTGCTGGATCTGCATCTTCTTGTACTAAGTTAACTTGTTGTAAGAAATTATCAGTATCTAAAAAGAAATATTGATCATTAATACAGAAATGATATTTAAGTGGGTTGTTAAATTTCCATTTAAACCAGGATGTTTGTATTTGTTTATCACCTGTTCTTACATATCTATAACCTATTACTGTATTATTATCTGTTTTACCAAAGAATACTAAATTATTCTCCTTTGAATTAGTGAATAAGTCTAAGTTTTTAGGTAATAAACTAGGTACAACTTTACTTGTATCTTGTACCATTGGTTCACCTTCTCTAGCTATATTAGCTATCTCCATAAACCTACTATACTTATTAGAATTATCTATAAAACCTACAGTTTGACCTAATGAGATAGGAGGTGTAACAGTGTCATAGTTATACCATGCTACTGCTCTTAACTTAGCTGTATCTGGATTCAATATAGTATCATCAGATGCTAATAAGAACTGAGCATTAGAACTGAAACATAATAAACCAGATGTAATTTCTATTGCATCAAATAAATCAGAAGGATAATTAGAAGAACATGATATATCAATAGGATCTGAAGCACTAACTGTTAATGCTGTATTAGACCAGAAGTTAGGTTCAGCTATTGATCCAGGTCTAGATGTAACAACACTTTCACCTGATAGAAAGGCTAATCTATTTCTAAAGAACAATACTTTATTAATAGTTTTACCTATAAAAGATGGTTTAGGGTTAGTAATATCATCACCTATCTCTCTATCTTTCCATGAATATTTTTTAAGTAAGAAGTCACCACTAGCTTGTCTCTGTAGTATATGAGGCATAGTAGTAGCATCAAAGCTTTTAACTATACCAGGTGCTGCACATTCTACCCATGATCCAGCACCATCTTTATCATTCTCTCCATTAAATTTCACATAATAGTCATCTTCATCAGACATTCTAGTATTAGAAATCTTTACTATCATGTTATGTACACATTGGATTGGTAGATTTTGTACATCATTAATCTGTTGTTGTACAACACGCATGAGATCCTGATCAACAACCTCTACATTGAAATCATCTGCATCATTTGTTGTATAAATATAAATACCATTACCTACTATTTTACTTAGAATAGGATTACCATTTACAGTTACTCCAGATATTTCTGAAGCAATACCGCCTAAGATAGACTCTACTGTTACACAAGTATCTGAATCAAATGGTGTTGGAACTGGTCTAACAGCTTTCAAATTAGCAGTTACTGCTGGTGCTTCATGATGTGTAACTTGAATAGTATAGGTATATGCTGTAGCAGCTTGATCCATCTCAACAGTTATCTCATCATCTGTAACCCAACCTTCTCCACCATGTAATAAAGTTAACTCACGGTTATAAGAACAACGATAGTCACTTCCAGTTACTGAACTACCAGCACCATCTCTGACTCCTTGCTGTCCTAAAGCACTCATTCTAAATGTAAGATTCTCTCCAGTACCTATAGTACATGTAGCTGTTGCTTGAACACCAGCATACGTCCAGTCTATATTACCATCGCTTACTGTTCCTGAAGTATGTGTTGGTGGTGTAGATCCACATAAAGTATTGTTTGGACTTTGAGATGTATAGATTCTTCCATCATAATAGTGCTGGTTAAGATATTGAATAGCTTTACCTGTTTCCCAAGCATGACCTATGATTACAGTAGGAGCTGATGTATAACCTGAACCACAATGAACAATTGTTGCTGTTCCTATAGAACCACTGTTTATAGAGACTGATCCTTTTGCACCACTACCTCCTCCTCCAACAAAAAATACCTCGTTATTATTAGTATAACCACTACCACCATTTGTTATAGTCAGTGTTAAAACAGGTTTACTAATAGCAAATACTTGTGTACCTATCCCAGGACATGTACCACTACCATTACCTTCATCTAAAGTATCACTTTTAATCTTGATCCTAGTAGCTGTATTGATAGTCTGTGTTGTAGTATCATCATATATATTTAATCCATACTGTCTACCATTCTCTGTTCTAGCTAATTCTATATAAGCAAAGTTCTTATGTGGTCTCTCATCTGTTGTACCTGTAGTAGCTACTGTTTTAGCTCTATTATTTAAGAAGGTAGTATCATTAATAGTTAATGCTTGTATGTCTTCTGTATCTGTAGTAGGATTAGGGGTTAAGTAGGATGTAATTGATGTATGATCTGGATCACTAGAATTGTAAGTCTGTCCAGCTGTATCATAATGAACAGTTTTCTCAATACCATCATTACAACTCCATATCCTAACCTTACCATCATCTGCTACTTGTCCTATATAAGAGCCCTCTGTTTCATCTCTATAGTAATGAAACCAAGACCCACCTACTTGTACATTAGTAAGTTTATCACTACCTATACGTTTAGAACCAGGTCTTTTATATAAACCATATACTAGATCTGGTATAGCATTCTGAACAGACTTAACTTGACCAGGTACTTTTAACTGATCAGGCTGTTCAGATATACCACCAGTATAGTTAGGTATTGTTTGAGTAATTCCTGCCATTAGCGTCTAAGATTTTTCCAAGGTTCATAAGCTGTATAGACTGAATCTTCTGGTAAACCAAACATAGTATGATTACCTTGATTACATTCATACTCCATACATGCAGCTCTAGCAAGTTGTTCTTGCTGAGTTATAAGTTGTACTAATTGAGCATTTACTACTAGCTGGCTGGCTGCTACTCGTGCTGCTCTGTAAACTATATATCTTCTGAATACTAAAGGTATATCTTCAAAAGAAAATAACCTAACTATATCTAATAACATCTCATCGGTATCTGACCAGTCATCTGTATGGTCATACTTATCATATAAATATCCTCCTCTTTTTACTACATCAAATTCTCTTTTCTTCCAACCATCAGTCACATCCATCTTTAAAATATCAGCACCAATAGCTATCTTACCACTAGTATCTGGAGTATAAGATACATGCTTTTCTGTATTGAAGTGCCAGCCTTCTGCCTGTACATCAACATTAGCATCTCTTAATAGATTATATATAAATCCTATCTCTGGATTATCTTGTACTATCGAAGTGACTGGTGATTGACCGATGGCTCCCAGGATAGAATTTACTGCGGAGAGTTCGGTCTCGTTATCTGTTGTCGTGGTTGCCATAAATAAAAAAAGAGGGAGCCCGAAGACTCCCCGTATGTTGGTTAATTAAAAATTATTACCCGAATGCAGTTGGCTTAGTAGTTGTTCCTGCGAACAGTTCTACAGCAGCAGCTGGATTAAGATAGTCGGCACCCATAGCGAGACGTCCGAGGATTACATCACCTTGGTAGATGACTGATACATCCCCAGAAGTTACTTGAACTTGAGGTCCGATTGCTTCAACACAACCTACAGCTTCTTTCTGGAATATAAGTCCACAGCTATTAGCGAACTTAGCTTCTTGTCCGTAGTCATTAACGGTACGCTGACCAGAAGGAGTTGAGTTGGCGTGTTGATCACCCATTGACTCAGACACGAAGTCACCAGTATTACCTGGATCGATAGTATCAAGGTCAGTAGCAGCAGATGCACCTGAAGAAGGAGCATACTTTGTACCAAACTTGCTGAAGAATGGGATGTTCATTGATTTGTAAATCTTGATACCAGCAATCTCATAAACACCCTTACCTGATTGTAGGGCATCTCCTTGCTCGTCTCTGTTTACTAGGTATGCACCGATACCTGATCCGTCTAAACCTTTGATTAAAGCATAGTACTGCCTTGGGTTTATAACGGCTACTCGACCCTCAGTAGATACTCCCTTCTCATCTAAAGCTGCAGCTGCATCATAGAATGCAGTCACGAGCTTATCTGGATCAAGAGCATCGTCAGCATTAGAACCAGCTCCAACTTGGATCTGTGTTCCGCCTGGCTCGACGTAGTTTGTCTTTGTGATTGGTGAAGCTTTACGTGCAGCTTTACTTACTGCTCTGAAGATTCTCCTATCATAATTTTCTGCTAAAGCATAGCCGATTTTACGACTTATTTCTCCTCGCAGATCGTAATGCGCAAGTGTCTCATCGAGCTCATAGACGAATGCACTAGAGATGAGTAGATCATCACAAGTGATTGTCTTTTCTGCTACTGGAGGAGCACCGTCACCATTACCTAATATACTATTCCCTGGAGTATGGAATTCAGCATTCGTTCTACCTGTGTAGATGAACTGCAATGACTTCCCGTTCTTAAGTGTTCTCTTTGTGATTAGATCACGAGCAATTGTGTTGCGTTGGAACCCTTTGAACAGCTCTCCAGAAAACAGCTTGAGATATAATTCTCTACGTGCAGCAGTTGTAGTAGCTGCACCGTTATCAGCACCACCCCAGGTAAGACTGGTAGTAGAGCTGGAACTTTGATGTGCCATTTCCTATGGATAAATTTATATTTACTTTCTTCAGCTGAAAATTTTTTGATCAATTTTTCGTGGTCTTTCCCACCGTCTAGACGGCTAAAGGTATCCTGCGTACAGGGCTAAAGCCAATTAGTCAGAGGTCCGACACTGAGGTGCCTCTAACCAAGCCTTACCTTGTCTATGATAATTGACATGTAAGGTTTCTATCATTATAAAAAAGGATAGGAGTAAGTAAACCCCTATCCATAATTCATTAACTCGTGAGAGCTTCTTCCAAAGAATTGTAATCAATGTCATCATCAACTCCAGGTGGTTGTTGATCGCTAGGACTGGTATCTACATGCTCTTCAGGTTTATCGTGATGAGCATATGCATCTGCTGGTTCTTCAATGAGAGAGTAAGCAGATGGACCTGCTCTCATTTGCGAGGATTGATGTGCCATAATTAGAATCTAGAATTTGAATTTAGCGCCTATCTTTGTACCATAAGCTGTATCATTAACAGAATCTGTTAGGAAAGATACTTCACCGTAGATGTCAAGCTTCTCTGAAGCAGCAACGGATACTCCGCCTTTGCCTGAGAAATCTGTGTCACCATCGGCTCCATCAGGAGAACCGAATGCAGGACCACCTTGAATGTAATATCCAAGAGCACCTACCTCACCTTCATAACCAAGATGAAGATCAGTATTTCTACCTGTATAATTATTTCCTGTATAAGATGCGTTAGACTCAGCGTTGATATAGACGCCAGCCATTGCAGGAGTCGAAGCGAGAGTTGCCGCTAGGGCTAGTGCAATTTTTTTCATGTAAATAAATTAAATGTTTTTTGTGTAAGTTACACCACGATACTTAAGTCTTACTGACATAGTAATTCTCCAGTACCACAACCCCGTT
>MDTE01014448.1_pt1 | contig 14045 bp, 15 predicted proteins | sample 811231 | NCBI WGS metagenome assembly MDTE01 (sample SAMN05326651, study PRJNA326480) | marine metagenome | isolation source: seawater | place: Indian Ocean: Red Sea | collected 2010 | reverse complement strand
TTTTCCCCAAACTACTCCATTATAACTAGCATCTGGTTCATTAAATAATGGTTGTCTTTTAGGATCTGCTGTCCAATCAAAATTCCCACTATCAACAATGCTTCCCGCAACAGCAGTACCATGTCCACCAATATATTTTGTTAGAGAATGTATTACTACTGCTGCTCCATGCTCAATTGGCTTACAAATGACAGGTGCTGCTGTATTATCCATTATTAATGGAATGGAATGTTTTCTGCCAATATCTGAAACTTCTTTAATAGGAAAAACTCTTAAATATGGGTTCGGTAAAGTTTCAGCATAAAAGGCTCTAGTCTTGTCATCTATTTTTTTTTCAAAATTTTTAGGATCACTCGGATCTGCATATCTTATTTCAATACCTAATTTACTTAAAGTATGAGTGAATAAAGATACAGTACCTCCATATAGATCTGTTGAACTAATAATATTATCACCTGCTTGTGCAACATTTAAAATAGCAAAAGTAGAAGCTGTTTGACCCGAGGAAACAGTTAAACATGCTAATCCTCCTTCAAGAGCTGCAATTCTTTTTTCTAGAACATCATTTGTTGGGTTCATAATTCTTGTATAGATGTTGCCAAATTCTTTTAAGGCAAATAAGTTAGCAGCATGTTCGGTACTATTGAATTGATATGATGTTGTTCTATAGATAGGTACTGCAACAGCGTTAGTTGCAGGATCGCTCCTATAGTCTCCACCATGAATGGCAATGGTTTCTGGATTATTTCTTTTAGCTGTCATTATTACTCCTTTTTTAGTGCTTTAACTTAATGTAAGGCGCACAATATAGTTCAAATGCCTACCGATTGATTAATGAAAAATTCCTTTTTAGCAGTTATATGCCCGCAATAGGATCAAATCGGCATAATATTTTTAACACATAAAATCTATTTTACAAGACAAATATCAAATTGACTTTGTAATTAATAATAGTATTAATCCTCGCACGATGACAAAATTCCTAAAAAAAGACCAGTTAATTTCAAATTGGTATGAAATTGATGCAAAAAATGCAGTAGTTGGAAGACTTGCAACTATAATATCAAAAATAATTCGTGGAAAGAACAAAACAACTTTTACTCCACACATGAATGATGGAGATTTTGTCGTGGTAAAAAATATAGAACAAATAAAATTTACTGGAAAAAAATTTCAAAACAAAAAATATTATAGACATACTGGCTACCCTGGAGGAATTAAAGAAATTACACCAGAAAAGCTATCTAAAAAAAAGCCAGGAGAAACACTAAAATTAGCTGTTAAAAGAATGTTGCCTGGTGGAGTGTTAGGAAAAAAGCAACTTACAAAGTTAAAGATTTATACTGGAAATGAACATCCTCATTCAGCACAAAATCTTAAAGTAATAGAAATAAGTAAATTAAATAACAAAAATATTATAAGAAATTAAGAATGGAAATAGTCCAAACCTCATCAAAAAAATCTAAATTAAAAATAGATCTAAAAGATAGCAAATATGCTACAGGAAAAAGAAAAACCTCAATAGCAAAAGTTTGGGTCAAAAAAGGAACTGGAAAAATTTATGTAAATGGCAAACTTTATGATAAATATTTTGTAAGTGAAAACCATAAAATGCAAATTACTAGACCTTTTGAAATTATTAATCAATCGACTTCTTATGATGTAAAATGCAATGTTAGTGGTGGTGGTCATACAGGACAAGCAGGTGCATTAGTTCATGGTATATCTAAAGCTTTAATAAAGTTTGATAAAAAACTTAAAACTACTTTAAAAACAGAAAAATTAACTACCAGAGATTCAAGAGCTGTAGAAAGAAAAAAACCTGGTAGAAGGAAAGCTAGAAGAAGCTTTCAATTTTCTAAAAGATAATTTTTTTTTTACTTATAAACTGTTATGATAAAAAATGTCTAAGATTAACGTTTTATTGGCCGGTTCAACTGGATATATTGGTATTCAATTAATTAAGTTATTAATAAAACATCGTTATATAAATATAAAATATTTATGCGGAAATACTTCGGTTGGAAAAAATATTTATCATTATGATAGATCTTTTATTAATAAAAAATTACCTAAAATTATTAAATTTAATAAAAAATTTTTAAAGGATGTTGATGTAATTTTTACTGCATTACCTAATGGAGAAGCTCAAGATATTTCTAAACATCTTTTAAATAAAAATACTCTAATTGATTTGGCAGCCGATTTTAGACTAGAAAAAGCATCAGAATATTTAAAATGGTATAAACAAAAACATAGAGCTAAAAACAAGATAAAAAATGCTATATATGCATTACCTGAAATTACTGGTAAAGAAATTAAAAAATACAAAATAATTGCATGTCCAGGATGCTACCCAACTTCAATATTACTTCCTTTAATTCCACTAATAAAAAAAAGATTAATAAAAACTAATAATATAATAATTGACTCTAAATCTGGATTTTCTGGAGCAGGTAGAAGTGTACATAAAATTAACAAAAACAAAAATTTATATGAATCTTTAAGCGCATATGGAGTTGGTTTCCATAGACATAATTCAGAAATTGAACAAATGATTAAAAAATACACTAATGAAAAATTTAGATGTATTTTTACTCCACATCTCTCTCCAATGTTTAGAGGCATCTTAAGCACTATATATTTAGATTTAAATAAAAATGTGCAAGTCAAAAAGATATATAAAACATTATATAATTTTTATAAAAAACATAAATTTGTAAAAATTTTAAAATTTAACTCCTTGCTTAGCACTAATGATGTAATTAAATCAAATAATTGTAAAATTTCAGTGTGTAAAACAAAATACAAAAACAAAGTAATTTTACTATCTTCAATTGATAATTTGATAAAGGGTGGAGGAGGACAAGGTGTTCAAAATATGAATATTTTATATAATTTTAATATTAATGAAGGTTTAAAATGAAAAAAATATTAATATTATTTTTTTTAATGAACGGATGTACATATGTTAATGATAATAAAAAAATGAATAAATCTATTTTTAATTTTTCAAATAATCTAACAATAGAGGAATTTAAATTAAAACTTGAAGAATATGCAATTAATAGTCCGTATCCAAATATTGATAATTAAATGAGTAAAATTTATAAAATAGGAATAATCGGACTAGGACAAATTGGAAATTATTTATATCGAGAATTGAATTTAAAAAAAAAAGATATAAAGTCCAAAACTGGAAAAAAAATTCAAATAATCGGTATATCTGCGAAAAATCGAAAGAAAAAAAGAAAGTATAAAATAAATAAAAATATATTTTATACTAATCCATTTGATATAATTAACCTTAAACCAGATATAATTTTTGAAGTAATTGGTCAGCCTAATGGAATATCTAAAAAAATTGTTGAAAAAGCTTTAAAAAACAAAATTCATGTAATTACACCAAATAAAGCTTTAATTGCAAAGCATGGAAATAATTTGGGAAAAATTTCTGAAATAAATAATGTCAATTTAGAATTTGAAGCTTCTGTTGCTGGAGGAATACCAATACTTAGAACTATTAAAGAAGGTCTTTCTACAAATAAAATCACTAAAGTTTCAGGAATCTTAAATGGAACAACAAATTATATTTTATCAGAAATGGAAAATTCAAATCTCAATTTTAAAGAAGTTTTAATTAAAGCACAAAAACTAGGTTATGCTGAACCTGGTAATCCAAAATTAGATTTAAATGGATATGATGCTTTAGCAAAAGTTAGAATACTGTCTTCACTAAGTTTTAATTCCAAAATTTCATTAAATAAATGTTTAATGGAAGGTATAGAAAATATTGAATTAAAAGATATTAAAATTTCTAATCAACTTGGAATGAGAATAAAATTATTAGGTTTAACAGAATTAATAAATGGAAAACTTTTTGAAAGAGTTCATCCATGTCTTGTTGATAAAAAATCTTATATAGGCAATGTCAATGGAGTAATGAATGCAATTATTCTTAATGGAAAACCTGTAGGTGAAAATATTTTACAAGGTGAAGGTGCTGGACCAGAAGCAACTTCTTCATCTTTACTATCTGATTTACTTTCAATTTTAAAAGGTAATGTTAAAAAACCTTTTGGTATTTCATATACTAAACAAAAAAAATTAAAATCTTATAATTTTAATAATTATTCTAACTCTTTATATTTAAGATTTGAGGTTAAAGATGTTCCGGGTGTAATGTCAAAAATTACTGATAAATTAGCAAAATTTAAAATTTCAATAAAGAGATTAATTCAAACTCCTGATCAAATGTCTAAAAAAGCTACTATAGTGATGATTACTCATAAAGCTATTGAGTCAAATATTCAAAAATGCTTAAAAATAATTAGCAAAGATAAAGACATTTTAAAATTTCCAACATTAATTAGAATTTTTAATTAATGGACATTTATTTAAAACTTTTTGAGGTTTTGTTTCCCGTTTTTTTTGTAGTCGGAATTGGATATTATTTAGGTAAGAAAAATCCAAAAATTGATACTACATTTATCACTAATTTTGCTGCTAATGTTGGTACTCCAGCGATGATAATTTATGCTCTAAATCCTGTTAATATTTCATTTGATATTTTTATAGATTATTTTTGGTATTATTTAATAGCTATTGGAGGTTTTTTTATTATAGGTGTCATCTTTTTATTCCTACAAAATACTAAAGATATAATAAGAGAATTACCACCATTTGTGATGCCTAATACTGGAAATATGGGTTTACCAATATGTTTATTTGCTTATGGCTCTCAAGGACTAGGAGTTTCTGCTGCAATTTCTGCTTTAATAATATTATGTCACTTTACTCTTGGTGTTTTTCTAGCAGATAGAAAATTTAGTATTGATATAATTATTAAAAGTCCTCCTTTTTATGCAATTATTATATCGGTTTTAATTCTTTATTATGACTTGAGAATTCCTATTTTTATTGAAAATACTACTTTTTTACTTATGTATGCAACAATTTTTTTAATTTTGATGTCTTTAGGTATAGCTCTTACAAGATTAAGAGTTTTTTCTCTTAATAAAGCAATTTTTTCTTCTATTGGAAGAGTGATTTTAGGACCTATTATAGGTTATTTGTTAATTTTATATTTTGAGTTAGAAGGATTTGCGGCAGGTGTGCTACTCATTCAATGTTCTATGCCAAGTGCAATTTTGAATTATCTTATTGGATCAATTTACTCTCCAAAAAAAATAGTTGATAATGTTGCTAGTATGATTGTGGTATCAACTTTAATGTCATTCATGACTATACCCTTAGTCGTATTCTTTGCTTTAAAGTACTTTAGTTAACCTATATCGTAACTAAATGAAGGCTATTACTTTTAATTTATTAGCTTGGATTGTGCTTCCTATAATGGATGGTTTTGCTAAATATTTAAGTACAGATCTTCCAGTTTTACAAATTACTTGGGCAAGATATTTTTTTACTGTTATCTTTATTCTACCAATAATGTTTTTATTTTTTAGGCAAAATTTAGTTTGGACTGATAAACCTAAATTACAGTTTATTAGAGGTTTAATTTTATTAAGTGCTAACATTTGTTTTTTTTATGCTATTTCAGTTATATCTTTAGCTAAGGCTTTAACCTTAGCATTTATTGCTCCATTAATTGTTACTGCTTTTTCTCCAATTTTTTTAGGAGAGAATGTAGGTTTTAAGAGGTGGTCAGCAGTAATTATTGGATTTATTGGATCTTTAGTAGTAATTAGACCTGGTTTTGTTGAAATTAATTTAGCAAGTTTTGCTGCACTTGGCACAGGTATAATGTATGGTTTTTATTTAATTATTACTCGTAAATTAAGTACTTCAGATAATCCATTATTAACTTTATTATTAACAGGTGTAGTAGGGACTATAATCATATCTGCTCTAATGCCATTTGTGTGGGTTAAACCATCTATTAATGAGTGGTCTATGATGGCAGCAATAGGTATTTTTGCCTGTATAGGTCATCTTTTCCTTATATTGTCCCTTAAATATGCTGATGCATCTAAATTGGCACCATTTAGTTATTTTGAGATTATTACAAATATTATTATAGGCCATTATTTCTTTAATGATTTTCCAGATTATTGGACTTTTTCAGGATTATTTATTATTGTATTTAGTGGAATTTACATTTTAAGAAGAGAGAATTTAATCAAAAAAGTTAATTAATAGGTACTATCTATTTACTAATATATAAAGTATTAATTTAAATTATTTCAATAAACTATTGTAATTATTCAATTTTTTTAGTTTATAAAAAAAAGAATAAAAAATTCTTAAAAAAATTGAATAAAATAAATAAAACAAAAATATATATAAAATCCTTAAAATAGAGAGTTTTTATAACTATTGATATATATAAAAATGTAAAAATAAGGTAGTCTAAAAGTGTTGTTGCTATTGAATATTAGAGAGATGCACTAATAGAATATAGCGTTTAAACGTCCATAGAGGTGTCTATTTTAGGTGAAGATTTATATATGGTACAACTTAAGGATGATTTGAGATAATAGACTAGAAGATACACATATTATGTAAAAACTGTTTATTTACGGGACTTTTAGAGCAATTAAAATATTAAAGTTTTATTTAATTTTGATTTTCTCAGATCTCAATAAAAGACTTTTTTTTTTGGTTCCTCCTTTTCCTGAGTAGCCACCAAGACTTCCATCAGATCTCACAACTCTATGGCAAGGTATTTTGATAGGATAGGGGTTTTTGCCAACTGCATTAGCTACTGCTCGAACTGATTTAGGTGATTTTATTGCTATTGCTATCTGTTGATAGGTTTTAACTTTACCTTTTGGTATATTTTTAAGAAATTTCCATACTTTAATCTGAAATTTAGTGCCTTTAAGAATCATTAAAATAGAAAAAACCCTGTTTCCTTGCACTTTTTTAAGGTGCAAAGAACAGAAGTTTTGGTTCGTCGTTTTATGCGCTACCGCCAAACCGATCACCCTGTATGTTAAGCGCTGCTTTACAAGGCTTTCTGCCCTCCAGGCTTAAACCTCTCGGTCTTTCTCTGGCTGGCCAGTTAAGAGTTGCCTCTTAAATTAAGATCAATATATCATTGGTATATGAATTAAAGTATCACCAAATAGTTGTTTTTTTTATTTATTCACTGCCTGTGTATAATGGTGATAACTTTTTATTTATCGAGTAAGCAATATCAAATAACTAGCTAAAAATATAAGAGCCATAATTAACAGAAATATTGTATTGAAGCTTTTGCCAGTATTTTTGTATTGAATTATAGTTAATATTATAAAGCCAATTGAGCTTATTAAAAACCATATCGTTGGAATTTCTCCATCTATTGAACCCATATTTTTTTAATTTAAACTATTGACTTAAAAAATCACTTAATATATAACTTCCGATAATTAATGGTTATCGGAATTCTATATGAATGATTTAGTAGCTGATGTTAAAAGACTTGAAATAGAAACTTTAAAAAACTTAAAGAATTCTAAAGCATCTAATACTTTGCGTGCATATAAAGCAGATTTTAACGATTTTTCATCTTTTTGTATAAAAAATGGTTTATCTTCAATACCAACAGAGCCTAAAATACTATCAATTTATCTAACCCATTTGTCAAAATCATCAAAATTTAGCACTTTAAAGAGAAGAATAGCCTCTATAAGCGTCATTCATAAGTTAAAAGGGCATTATTTGGATACTAAACATCCTATAATAATGGAAAACTTACATGGAATTAAAAGAACTCTCGGATCAAGACAAATTCCAAAAAAACCTATATTAATCAATGATTTAAAACTAATTATTAATGTGATTGATCAGATAAAAATTAAAGCTAAAGGTTTATTAGAAGCGAAAGTTAAGTTATCAGACATCAGGAGAGATAAGGCATTAATACTTTTAGGTTTCGCAGGAGGTTTTAGAAGATCGGAATTAGTCAATATAGTTTATGAAGATATAGAGTTTGTTCAAGAAGGTGTTAAAATAGTCATTAAAAGATCTAAGACAGATCAATCTGGAGAAGGAACAATAAAAGCTATCCCCTACTTTGATAATGAAAAGTATTGTCCTGTAAAAGCACTAAAAAATTATATGACTTATGGATTTGCAATAGCAAAAAAAGGAAAAATATTTAGTATTTCAGATAAGTCTGTAGCACTTATAATAAAAAAATATGCTAAAAAAGCAGGTTTAGATTCATCTAAATATGCCGGACATAGTTTAAGATCAGGTTTTGCAACAACAGCCGCTGAATTTGGTGCAGAGGAAAGAAATATAATGGCTATGACAGGACATAAAACTACACAAATGGTAAGAAGATATATTCAAGAAGCAAATTTATTTAAAAATAACGCTTTAAATAAGATTAAGATTTAATATTTCAAAAGATAACTCATTAAATGATTTTCTGTTTATAGAAGTGTAATTTCTAAAATGTTTTGTCCATCTTTTGTAGTCATAGCTTTTATCAATAATATCAATTTGTTTTACATTTTGTGCTGCTGCAACATGTGATACAGCACCATGACAGGATATTAATAAAGATGAATAATTAATTATAGTTTCGAGTTCAGTGAAATTAATATTTTCAATTAATTTAATTCTATCATTTAATTTTTTTGTAAAAATGTTTTTTAGAACATCAGGTGTATTATTTCCTGTTGTAATAATGATGTTTTTATTAAATTTAGTATATAATGAAGTTAAAAAAAGTTCTAGCTCATTCTGTGAAGGTTCAATATTAACATATGTTTTAATATATTTATTAAAAATCCACTTTTCATCAAAATGAAATAAAATATAATCTTTTTTACCTAATTTAGAATAGTAAATATTCCTATTATTTAATGTATCAAAATCTTTGTCATCAAAATGAAAATTTAAATCTTTTAAAATACTTTTAATTTCATCAATATATGAAAAAAAATTTTTATTTTTAGGTATATATTTTTTTTTTGATTTTAAAAAAAATGAAATAATTTTAGATCTATTTTTAGAATCATGAACAATGATAGATTTATATTTATTTTTATATAGTAAGTATATTAGTTTAATTTTATTAAAAAAACCTTTTTTTAAAACAAAAACTTTATCTATAAATTTAAATGAATTTATATATTCATAATTTTTTTCTGAAGAAACTACTATAATAAAACTACTAGGATCATTTCGTTTAATTGATTTAATTAGTATTAATGATATGAGAAAATCACCAATTCTATCTGTTCGAAATATTAAATATTTGTTCATTTGTCATGCCACAAATATTTTTTTTTATTATTAATATCAAAAGTTTTATTTATTATAAAATCAGCAACTAAATTTGAATTAAAATATTTCATATATTTACGTTTTCCATTTTTAGCAATTTTTTTTCTCAATTTTTCATCTCTTGAAATTTTTTGTATTTTTTCAGATAAATCATTTATATTTTGGTAAAAAACCATTTCATTATCATTGAAAAAATTTCTGTAATGAGTTTTTTCATCTATTAAGCAAACTAAACCATTTCCTACTATTTGAGTGATTCTATCGCTACTATAGTATTTAATTGCATTACCTCTACTTAAATTTAATCCCATTTTTGAATTTGAAATAGTTTTGAAATAATGATCTGCCCAAATAGGTTGAACTCTATTTATTCCATAAATGTCGAATTTTACGTCAGGTGTAATTTTCTGCAGCTTATTTAAAAAATCAACTCTATCATCAGTTTTACCTGATTTTAATTTACCTCTATGAACTCCGTGACTTAATGCAAAAAAAACATCAACATTACATGATTTATTAAAATTATTTAAAGTTTCAAATGAGTTGTCACTTGGATTAGGTATAAAAAAATTTTTGTTATTGTTAGGTAAAAAATTTAAAGCAGATGGACTAGTAGTTATAAATGTTCCATCCATTAGTTTAATTTTATCTAATATTCTCGATCTATTTCTTTCATAGTCAGGGCCATTTTTATTTAAAGGATCTAAAAACCACTGTGCAAATTTTGTATTAGGATTATCGTTTTTAAGTTCATGAATTTGTTCTTTAGAAATTAAATCAGCATGACCAATCAAAATTAAATCTGGTTTATAATTGTAACAAGTTTTTTTAAGCTTATCATTTAAATTTTTTGATCCTTTTAAATCTTTTAATGATTTATAGTATTTTTGTATATCTCTATCACTAAAACCTAAAACACTATGTCCTAATCTAATTAAACCGTTATTAATTCTCCTACCAGTATTAAAAAAAAGTCTACCATCTAACCTTTCATTGAAATTTGTAATATGTAATATTCTAAGACTAGTTTTCTTTAGTTTTAATGAAATATTTTTATTATAACTTAATTTTTCTGTTCTATAGTCATCTATTTTCTTAGAAACAAAATTATGTGTTAAATAAAAATTTTTGATTGATAAAGTTTGTAATTTTTTTCTTAATTTAAAATTTTTAATTAAAAGAGTAATAGCTTGAGTTAAATTTTTAATATTAAGTTTATTTATGATCTTAGCATCAGTAACAGTTTCGGGTAATCCTCCTTTATTTGTTATTATTACAGCACAACCATTTGCAGAAGCTTCTAAGCTGGTTCTTCCAAAAGGTTCTTCCCATCTTGAACAAGCCACAGTAATATTTGTTTTTTTAAAAATATTAATTACTTCTGAATGCTTTTTAAATCCTAGTATTGTAGCATTTTTATGATTTAAATTTATTTTTTCTCTTTTTTCATCTCCAATAATGATTGCTTTCCAGTCCTTATGTTTATTTAGTATTTTTTTTATTGAAGCAGCGAAAACATCATAACCTTTAGCTTTATTAAGTTTACCAACAAATGTAATCCATTTTTTTTTATTTTTGATTATTTTTAAATTTCCTTTTTTTGCAGACTGGTGACAAATTATTAATTTATTACTATTAATGAATTTGTTTTCTAGTCCTTCTAAAAATCTTTTTTTTGACCATGAACTATTGAAAATTATTTTATAGCAAATTTTTAAAAGCCTTTTCCTTTGTTCAATAGTTTTTGAACCATCCATAGATAAAGGATCGTTATGAAAATAAAGTGTAAAAATTCTATCATTTAAATTTTCTTCTAATATATGAACATAACTAGGTCTGTTATGTATTTCAATGATTGTAGAATTATTTTTTTTTTCTAATTGTATAAATTTTTTTACATAAGATTTAGTTTGACTAATGAATATTTTTTTTTTTAAATCTATGTTTATATATTTCAATTTAAATCTATTAGTAAAATTTGTATTTCCATATATTGTAATATTGTTTTTGTATTTACTTATTTTTGAAGTTTCATAGACAAATAATGAAACCGCACCAGGATAGTCTGGTGAAAAATTTTCTTTATAAGGTAATAGAATGGATATTCTCATATATGGATATATCAAATAAATTTAGATTTTATAAAATTTCTTTTTTTTTTATCTTTTTTTAATAAATATTCATTTTTCATAGCTTCGGATTTTGTATTATATTTTTTCTTATATATATATTTCCACTTTTTTCCCTTAGTAAATTTTGCACCTTTTGATGAATTATGCAATGAGAGACGATTTTTTAGGTTATTAGTATAGCCCACATAAGAAATAAATTTAGTACCTACTTTAGATAAAATTATATAAACATAATAGTTTTTCATGAATGGCGGTCCCTAGGGGAATCGAACCCCTCTTTCGAGGATGAAAACCACGTGTCCTAACCGATAGACGAAGGGACCGAAAATCAATTTTTTATTGTATAAATTTATAATAATCAAGCAATATTAAATACTGTGTTTGGATTTATAAATTTTTTTTAAAGTAGATGATTTATGAGTAATTAAAGTTTCAGAAGTATAAAAATTATTTTCAACATGAATTCCTGAAACTAAATCTCCCGATGTTATTCCTGTGGCACAGAATATAGAATCACCAGATATAATTTCATTTAATTCATATTTTTTATTAAAATCATTAATTCCCATTTTTTTAGCCCTTTTTTTATCTTCATCTGATTCAAATATAAATTGTCCTTGAAAAAAACATCCAAACGAATCTAAAGCAGATGCTGCTAATACTCCTTCTGGACCTCCTCCTATACCTAAAAAAATATCAACTTTATAATCTTCTTTTGTGACTAAAAGTGCACCAGATACATCCCCATCTGTTATTAATTTTAATTTAACTCCTAAAGATTTTAATTCATCAATATATTTTTTGTGTCTTGGTCGATTAAGTAAACAAGCAGTCAATTTTTTTGGTTGGGTATTTTTAAAATCAGCTAAATTTTCAATATTTTTTTTAATTGAGTATTCCAAATCAACTATACCTTTTTGAGAAGAAGAAATAGCAATCTTATTCATATAAGTTTCTGGAGCACTAAATAAATTAGATTTTTCGGCAACAGCAATTACTGATAAAGCACCTGGTAAATTATTTGCAGCAAAATTAGTTCCTTCTAACGGATCAACTGCTATATCTAATTCGGGTCCATTCCCAGTACCTAATGTTTCTCCTATATAAAGCATTGGTGCATCATCTAATTCCCCTTCTCCTATTACAATTTGACCCTTCATATTTATTTTGTTTAAATTGCTTCTCATTGAATCTACAGCAGCTTTGTCAGCTGCATTTTTGTTTTTTTTTCCTACTAAATTATAAGTGGCAAAAGCTGCTTTAACAGAAACATTATGGAATAATTCTATATATTTTTTATCTATAGCCATTAAATTTCTTTTTTAATAATTATTTCTGTATTTATTTTAGACTCAAATTCTTTTAAACGTTTATAAACACTAGCAAGCTCTATAATAATTGGCCATGATCTCAAAATATACTGTAATGATCCTTCAAATTTATTAAAAGCTCTAATTATTTGTTGCATTACTCCCAAAGTAACTACACCAGCAACTATTGCTGGTGCTAAAAATACATAAGCTGATAAAACATTTGCTTGCAAATATCCGATACGTCCAATATCAAAAAATAAATATCTAAAATAACTTAAAAAATGAATTTTACGAACATCATTAAATAATTCATTTAAAGTTTTAGGCCTTATTGTTTCATCATCTTCTGCAATTACTAGTATTTTTCTATAAGCGGCTTCTTGTTTTTGTAAATCATATTCTACACCTACTAGTCTTAAAATAAGACCTAAAACAATAAGAAAAATAGTTCCTGAAATTGTCCAAAGTAAAGCGCCAGTTACGAGACCATAATCCCAATCACCAAAAAAAAATATTGGTATACTAATGCTCAAACCAAACAAAATTGGAGTAAATTCTATAAGTATCATTATAGCTTCTATTAAACTAGTACCTAAACTCTCCATTATACGTGTAAACTTAATAGTATCTTCTTGAACTCTTTGAGAAGCACCTTCAATATTCCGTGCCTTATCATAAACGCTATGATACCAATTAACCATAGAAGTACGCCATCTAAACAAAAAATGTGATGTGAAGTACTTTATTATTACATACACTGCAACATATAAGCCAGCCAAAGTTATAAAAGATAATAGTGAAGCAAAATATTCCTCTATAGTTATCGTATTTGGTTCTGATAATGCTTTTTGTATCATGTCATAAAAAATACCAAACCATTCATTAATCTTGACATCTATTTTTACTTGAAACCATAAAGATAGAAGAATTATTAAAGAACCTATCCATGACCATAATATCCATTCTTTTTGAGAAAAAAATTTAAACATTAATTATCTAAAAAATTATCAGCATAAGATTTTTTAACGATTTTTCTTTTACGAGGCTCTATTATCTCATAGTCAATTTTTATTTTTTTAGCATAATTTATTGCTAATTCTTTTGAAGAAAATTCTAATTTTAACTCAGAATAAGTATCATCTGAGCTTTCCCACCCCATTAAGGGATTATTTGTTGGATTATTTGTTTCAAATACTAAAATCCATTTATCAGTTTTACCATAACCAGATTGCATTGGATTTTTATTAGGAATGTATATTTTTGCTTTTTTCATAAAATAATAAATGGTCGGAGTGGCAGGATTTGAACCTGCGACCCTCTGGTCCCAAACCAGATGCGCTACCAGGCTGCGCTACAC
>MDTE01173093.1_pt1 | contig 14046 bp, 14 predicted proteins | sample 811231 | NCBI WGS metagenome assembly MDTE01 (sample SAMN05326651, study PRJNA326480) | marine metagenome | isolation source: seawater | place: Indian Ocean: Red Sea | collected 2010 | reverse complement strand
TTAAAAACCTCTATTTGCTCTATCCCAAAAGTTGACCCTATAGATCCTATGCCAGATAGATCAACATTATCAATAATATAGCCAACTGAAAAATTAGGATTTCCTTCAGTAGCAAATTGACTAATTTCACCTATGCCTCTAATTAAAAAATACCTAGGGTTAGATGTACCACTTGCATAAGTTAAATTTGGAATTTGATAAATAAAATCTTCAAAATGATTTTTCATGCTAAATCTAAATTTATTAGATGTTACAATATCAACAGCATTATGTGACTCACTTAATTTCACATTTTGAATTCCCCCAGATACAAGTATTTGATCTGACTTCAATATATTTTTATTAAGGATAATTAGTTTTGGAATTTCCGTGGCAGCGTAAGTAGCAGTCATATAGCTGATATGTTTAAAAGTGACAATTGATGATGTATTAATTTTAATAAAAAATGATCCATCGCTTGCACTTGTAGTACCTATTGCTCCGCAAAAAATATTTACACCTGCAACTGGGACCCCGCTTTCATTAACTACTTTACCATTAATATTTAAATCTTGAGTTAGTAGAAATGAAATACTTATACATAAAAATAGAAGTTTATTTAAAGACATAATAATTTCCTCCGCTAGTATTATCTAGATCAGGTTAAAGGGTATATTCTCAGCATTGATTATAATTTAATCAGCACCCCTAATTGAATATTAAATCTATATTATAATTTAATAATACTTTTTCTATCATTACTAACATTCCTAAATTTTACAATATAACCTATAATCATATATGAGTTCAGAAAAATTATCGTATAAAAATTATCTACAATTAGATAAAATTCTAAATAGTCAAGAATTAGTTTCCAAAGTATCTGGTGAAGAAGTTCATGATGAAATGCTTTTTATTACAATTCATCAGATATATGAACTTTGGTTTAAACAAATTATTCATGAAATAAACTCTGTAATTTCAATGTTTAAAGATAATTATGTATATGAAGAGAATACAGGTTTGGTAGTTGCTAGACTAGATCGAATTATTGAGATACAGAAATTATTAATTGATCAGGTTGGAATACTTGAAACTATGACACCAATGGACTTTCTTGAGTTTCGAAATTTATTAAATCCAGCTTCAGGATTCCAATCATTACAATTTAGGGAAATAGAAAATAAGTTAGGTATGGATCCAAATTATAGAGTTCGTTTCGGAAAATTACGTTATAATAAATATTTAGATAATAATGATAGTACTAAAATTATAGATACAGAAAATCAAGCATCTCTCTTTTCTTTATTAGAGGATTGGTTAGAAAGAACTCCATTTTTACAATTTGAAGAGTTTAATTTTTGGGAATTATATAAATTATCAGTTGAAAAAATGATTAATGATGATATTAAACAAATTCAATCAGCGAATGATTTGGATGAGTCAGCGCTTAAAGCAAGCTTAAAAAATTATGATAATATCAAAGCAACATATGAAGCATTGTTTGATGAAAAAAAGTATATAAGATTGCAAAAGGAAGGGCATAGGCGTTTATCACAAAAGGCTACCCTTGGAGCTTTATTTATAAAACTATATAGAGATGAACCAATATTACAAATGCCTCATCGAATATTAACTCAATTAGTAGATATTGATCAATTATTAACATCGTGGAGATATAGGCACGCTCTTTTAGCGTTTCGTATGATTGGTGTCAAGATTGGGACAGGAGGATCAGCGGGGCATGGATATTTAAAGAAAACTGCAGATAAGCATTCTATTTTTCGAGATATTTCAAATTTATCAACATATATTATTCCAAGATCATCTTTACCTAAATTACCAAAAAAATTAAAAAAAGAATTAGGTTTTTATTATACTCATGAAAAATAATTTAACGACATCAATTAAAGGTTTAAATGCGCTAATTTGTGGTAGCACTTCTGGTATAGGTTATGCAACCGCTAATGAGTTTGTTAAAAGAGGAGCAAAGGTAACCTTGTTTGCTAGAAATCAAAATAAACTTAAAGAAATTATTAATAAATTTAATGATTTAAATAATCAAAAGTGCGATTATATTGTAGGTGATTTTAATGACCCAAAGAATATAGAGATTGAGTTAAATAAACATCTTTTAAAATTTAATAAATATCATATTTTGATTAATAATTCTGGCGGACCTAAGGGTGGTCCAATATTGGAAGCATCTAATTCAGAATTTTTAGAGACATTTAATAGACATTTGGTTTGTAATCATGTAATTTCAAAAGCTCTTATACCATTTATGAAAAAAGATAATTATGGTAGAATTATTAATATAATTTCTACATCAGTAAAACAACCAATCGCTGGTTTAGGAGTTTCCAACACAATTAGAGGAGCAGTTGCTTCATGGGCAAAGACTATGTCCTTTGAAGTTGCTGAAATGGGTATTACTCTAAATAATATTTTACCAGGGTATATTGAGACTGAAAGATTAAACTCAATAATTGAATTTAAAGCTAAATCTAATAATCAAACTAAAGACTCCATAATTAACCAAATGAGATCCCAAATACCAGCTCAGCGTTTTGGATCAGCTAAAGAAATTGCTATGGCAATAGCATTTTTGTCCTCACCTGCTGCTGGATATATTAATGGTGTAAGTTTAGCAGTTGATGGAGGTAGATTAACATCCATATAATGGAAAAAATAAAAAATTATATCAATGGAGAATTCGTTGCACCTCAATCAGGTAAATATCTAGATAATTTTAACCCTTCCAATGGAAAAAAATATTCTATGATTCCTGATAGTAATGATAGTGATATTAATAATGCTGTTTCATCTGCGAGAGATGCATTTAAAATATGGAAGAATGTTCCAACAATAGATCGTTCAAAAATACTTATTCAAATTGCGGATGAAATAGAAAGGCAGTCAGAGGATTTAGTAAAAGCTGAGAGTATTGATAATGGTAAACCTGAGTGGTTAGCAAAAAAAGGAGATATACCTAGGGCTATTTCTAACTTTAAATTTTTTGGAACAGGTATCTTACATTTTGATTCCCAAATACATGATATGGATGGTGAGGCACTAAATTATACATTACGTCAACCAATTGGAGTTGTAGGTTGTATTTCTCCTTGGAATCTCCCTCTTTATCTTCTTACATGGAAGATTGCACCCGCATTAGCAATGGGTAATACAGTTGTAGCTAAACCATCAGAAATAACCCCAATGACAGCATATTTATTTAGTAAAATATGTGATAAAATTGGAATACCTAAGGGTGTCATTAATATTGTGCATGGCTATGGAAACAAAGTTGGTGAAGCATTGTGTAATCATCCTGATGTCCCAGTAATTTCATTTACAGGTGGAACTATTACGGGTAAAAAAATAGCTAGTATAACTGCGCCACATTTCAAAAAACTTTCTTTAGAAATGGGTGGAAAAAATCCCAATATTATTTTTGAAGATGCTGAACTTGATAAAGCAGTTGAAATGACAATAAAAGCATCTTTTTTAAATCAAGGCCAAATATGTTTATGTGGCTCACGTTTATTTGTCGAGAAAAAAATTTATAAGAAGTTTAAAAACCTATTTTTAGATAGAACTAAAAAATTAAAAATAGGAGATCCAAGCAACCCAAAGAATGATTTAGGTGCATTGGTTTCAAAAGAACATATGGAAAAAGTATTATCTAAAATTAATTTAGCTAAAGAAGAAGGTGGAAAAATTTTGTATGGTGGAAAACGTATAAGGCTAAAGGATAATAATACTAATGGATATTTTATTGAACCAACTATAATTGAAAACCTTTCTAATACATGTACTACAAATCAAGAAGAAATATTTGGACCTGTTGTTTCAATGATTCCATTTAAATCTGAAGAGGAGGTTGTTTCAATGGCAAATTCAAATCGCTATGGATTATCTGCTAGTATATTTACTACTAATATTTCCAAAGCTCATAGAATGGCTGCTGCTATTGATGCTGGTATAGTTTGGATCAATACATGGATGCTTAGAGATTTACGTATTCCGTTTGGTGGAATGAAAGATTCAGGAATTGGAAGAGAAGGAGGATTTAATTCATTAAGATTTTTTAGTGAGCCCAAAAATGTGTGTGTAAAATTATGAAAAATAAAAAAATAAATAGTTTAAAAGCTCCTGAACCAGTTGGTTTTTATCCTCACGCGAGACAAGTGGGAAATCTTTTATTTCTATCTGGGGTTGGTCCAAGAGAACGTGGTAAAAAAGAAATACCAGGAGTGACTTTAGATCATAATGGTGAAATTTTATCATATGACATCAGAAAACAGTGTCATTCAGTATTTAAAAATATTAAGCAAATCTTAGAAGAGTCGGGAAGTAAGTGGAATGATTTAGTAGACGTAACTGTATATCTAACTAATATGAAAGATGACTTTCAAGTTTATAATAAAGTTTACGAAGAATATTTTAATGAAAATCAACCATGCAGAACTACTATAGAAATTAATTCATTACCGACACCAATTGCAATTGAGTTAAAATGTATAGCACTTATAAGATGACCATATGTTACTCCCTATAAATTTACAAGGTTGGATTAATAAAAACAGGCACCTGTTAAAACCACCAGTTGGTAATAAAGTGATTTATGAAAATACAGAATTTATTATAATGATTGTTGGTGGTCCAAATATTCGTAAAGACTATCATATTGATGAGGGAGAAGAGTTCTTTTACCAATTGGAAGGAAATATGATTTTAAGAATTATTGAAGATAAAAAACCCAAAGATATTTCTATTAAAGAAGGAGAAGTTTTTCTTTTACCACCTAAAATTCCACATTCACCCCAAAGATTTGAAAACACAGTAGGATTGGTGGTTGAGAGGAAAAGACATAGTAATGAATTAGATGGGTTTCAATGGTATTGTGATGAATGTAACTATTTATTATATGAAAAATATATTAAATTAGAAAATATTGTAAAACAATTGCCTCCTTTATTTGATTCCTTTTGGAATGATATTAAAGCACGAAGCTGTAACCAATGTCTTTCTGTACTCCAAAAACCGTAAAATGCTTAAGATAGATATACATACCCACATTATACCAAGCAACTTAAATGATGTCCTAGATAATTTTTCTAATAATAAATATCTAAGAATAAAATCAATAAATAAGGATAATGCTGAGCTAATTAAAGATTCGAAATTTTTTAGAAAAGTTCAATGTAACTGTTGGAATATAGAACAGCGTAATAAAGACTCTAAAATTTCGAATGTAGATATTCAAGTACTATCTACTATTCCTGCATTATTTTCATATTGGGCAAAAGATGACGAATGTTTACAGCTATCTAAATTCTTAAATAATCATATTTCAGATATAGTAAAAAATAATCCAAATCAGTATATTGGTTTAGGAACTATTCCTATGCAAAATAATGATTTAGCAATTAAGGAGATGGACCGTTGTATTAATGAATTAAACTTATCAGGAGTACAAATAGGATCAAACATAAATGGAATAAATTTAAGTGAAGATCAATTTATTCCTATTTTTGAGCATGCTGAAAAAATCAAGTGCTCTATTTTTATTCATCCTTGGGAGATGATTGGTACTGATCAAATGAAAAAATATTGGTTCCCTTGGCTTATTGGTATGCCTGCAGAGACTTCTCGTGCAATTTCATCAATAATTTTTGGAGGAGTTTTAGAAAGATTTCCTAATTTAAAAATTGCATTTGCACATGGAGGTGGAAGTTTCTTATTTACATTAGGCCGTATTGATCATGGCTTTAAAGTAAACCCAAAACTCTGTTCAATTGATAATAATATTATGCCATCAGAATATTTAGGAAAAATTTATGTTGATTCATTAGTACATGATTATGATACATTAATGTTTTTGATAAAAAAAATAGGATGTTCTCAAATTGCCTTAGGTACTGATTATCCATTTATTCTTGGTGAAGAAATACCTGGGAAATTAATAGAGAGCTTAGATATATCAGATAAAGATAAACAAAGAATGTTAGCTGGTACAGCTTTGGAATGGCTGGGTTTAGATGAAAAACAATATATTCAATCAAAATAGCTTTAAATCTAATTCATATATTTCTTTTGATAAAGAAGATAAATTAAATCTTTTCAGAGACAGTTTTCATATTCCTAATTTTAATCAAAATCAAAAATTTATTTATTTAAGTGGAAATTCACTTGGTTTACAATTGAATACAGTTAGTCAATATGTTAATGAAGAATTAGATAAATGGAAAAATTTTGGAGTTGAAGGGCACACTAATTCTACAAGACCTTGGTTGAACTATCATGAAATACTTACAACTTCTACTGCCAATATTGTAGGAGCATTAGAAAAGGAAGTAGTCGTAATGAATTCATTGACTGTTAATCTTCATCTGTTAATGGCAAGTTTTTATCGACCAAAAGGAAAAAGAAAAAAAATTCTTATTGAAGATAATGCATTCCCTTCAGATCGTTTTGCTGTACAATCACAACTTAAATTCCATGGACAAGATCCTAAGAAAGATTTAGTTATATTAAAATCAAATGAAAGTGAATATATCAAACTTGAAAATCTTACAAATATTTTGGATAAATGTGGTAATGAAATTGCATTAATCTTAATAGGAGGAGTTAATTATTATACAGGTCAATCATTTGATTTGAGATCAATAACTAATTTAGGACATATGCATGGTTGTTATGTAGGCTTTGATTTAGCCCATTCTGCTGGAAATGTATTAATGAGATTGCATGATTGGGAGGTAGATTTTGCAGCATGGTGTGGATATAAATATCTAAATGGTGGTCCTGGTGCTCCATCAGGAGTTTTTATTCATGAAAATATTTTGAATATGAAGAATGTTATTCGATTTGAAGGATGGTGGGGTAATGATCAAAATATACGTTTTAAAATGCGGGGTGATTTTAAACCTATTAAAACGGCAGAAGCTTGGCAATTATCGAATCCACCAATACTTTCTATGGCCGCATTGCTAGCTAGTTTAGAATTATTTAATAAGGTTGGAATGAAAAGTTTAAGAGAAAAAAGTGAAAAATTATCGTTGTACTTAGAATTTCTTTTAAATAAAATTTTAAAAAATGAAATAACAATTATTACGCCTAAATCAATGGATGAAAGAGGTTGTCAGATATCATTTAGAATAAATAAAAAAAAGAATGATATAATAAATTTATTATATAATAGGGGAGTTATTTGTGATTGGAGAGAACCAGATATCATTAGAGTTGCTCCAGTCCCATTTTATAACACATTTGAAGATTGTAATAAATTTGTTAATATTTTGAAAGAAATTTTAGATGACTAATAATAATATAGTCATTGGTTCAGGATTATCAGGCCCATTATTATCTATTTTACTTAAAAAACGGGGATATGGAGTAACTTTGTATGAGAAAAGAACTGATCTTAGATTAAAAAAGTCATCTAGTGGAAGATCAATTAATTTAGCGCTTTCATACAGAGGCATTTCTGCATTAAAGGCTGCAGATATTTTTGATGATATAAAATCTATTTTAATTCCTATGCGTGGAAGAATGATACATCATAAAAATGAACGCTTAGAATTTCAACCTTATAGTATAAATAAAGATGAATTTATAAATTCAGTATCTAGAAAAGAATTAAACAAAATTTTAATAAATAAAGCAGAAGATCTAGGTATAGAAATTTATTTTAATTATAATCTCAAAGATATAGATATTTCTTCAAAAAAATTAAAATTTGATAATAAAAAACAAATTCCAATACAAGGAAAAATATTTGGTGCCGATGGAAGTAGATCTCAAGTTCGAAAATTTATTGATTCTAAGGCTACTCATCCATCCAGTTTTGTCCCATTGAATCATAGTTATAAAGAATTAAATATTAATCCTAGTAGCTCTGGAAAATTTCAATTAGATCCTAATGCATTACATATTTGGCCAAGGAAGAATTTTATGTTAATAGCTCTCCCTAATTATGATAAATCATTTACCTGCACACTTTTTTTACCTAATTATGGAGAAAATAGTTTTAAAAAATTAAATACAGAAAAAGTAGTTTCAGATTTTTTTAAAAAACATTTTAATGATGTATTGCCATTATTAGAAGATTTTCCCAACAAATTTTTCATTAATCCAACAGGAAGTTTGGGAACTATTTATGCAAAAGAATGGCACTCTGAAAATAATTTTTGTTTGATTGGAGATGCTGCTCATGCAATTGTTCCATTTTTTGGCCAAGGTATGAATGCATCATTTGAAGATTGTGAAATTCTAATGAAATGCATAGATGAACTAAAGGGAGATTGTTCATCTTTGTTTAGTTATTATAATAATAAAAGAAAAAGAGATGCTGACGCAATTGCAAAGATGGCAATTGAAAATTACATTGAAATGAGAGATTTAGTATTAAAGAAAAAATTTGTAAATAGAAAAAAATTGATTAACCAATTATACAAACTTTATCCAGATCGATTTATTCCAAGATATAATATGGTAAGTTTTACATCAATACCATACTCAGAAGTGTATAAAAGATCATCTATTCAAAATAAAATGGTAGAAGAATTAGAATTAAAAAAAACAAATCTTAATAATTTAAAAAACAGAATTAAAAATAATATAGAATTAATAAATTGAAAAAAATAATTACTCTAGAACACGGCACAAAAAAGTTTAAAATTGATACTTCAAAATTTATTGATATATCAATACCTTATAATTTTAATGGATTGCAGCCAAATTTTTATAATGTTATTCCAGGTAAGATGAAATCTTTTGAAGATAATAATAAGTGCTATTCAGTGAAAGAAGGTGCAGGATGCAATGTTTTAGAAATTAGTATGAATATTCATTGTACTGGTACACATACAGAATGTATTGGGCATATCATAGAAGAGAAACGTTCAATTCCCAGTTTTATAAACAACTTGTTTATTCCAGCCGTTTTAATTACAGTAAAGCCGGTAATATTTGAAGAATGTGATGATATCTATCATGTGCAATTACAAAATGATGAAAAAGTTTTATCAAAAGAATTAATTTTAAAACAATTTATCAAGTTTAAAAAATTTACTCCAACTTGTCTTATAATACGTACCTTGCCAAATAATAAAAATAAAAAATTTTATTCTTATCCAAAAAAAATCCCACCATTTTTTACAAATAATGCAATAGAATATTTAAACAATTGTAAAATATTACATTTAGTAGTAGATATGCCTAGTGTAGATAGAATGTATGATAATGGTATTTTGGGTAATCATCGTATTTTTTGGGGTGGAAAGCCGGATAGAAAACTAGATATTTTTAAAGATTCAGAAAAAACAATTACTGAATTAGCATATATACCAAATCATATAGAAGATGGATTTTATTTTTTAAATATACAAATACCTAATTTTCAGATTGATGCTGCACCTAGTCGACCAATTTTATTTAAAGTAGAGCATTAATTAATTATTTATGCCACATATAAAATTAGAATACACAAAAAATTTAGATATAAAAGAACCTAAAATATTAGTTGATAAGATTATTAATATTTTATTTGAAATAATACAAATTAAGCCACAAAACTGTAGATTTAAATTTTTTAAATTAGAAAATCATTTATCAGATATATATACTGGATTTATTCATTTAGAAGTTAGACTTATCGAGGGAAGAAAGGCAAACAAGAAAAAAGAAGCTGCTTTTAAATGTATAGAAATAATAAAGAAAGAGTTAATCAATAAAGATATAGATAAAATTCCTATTAGTATTGAGTTCCGTGATATGAGTAAACAAGAATATTTTTCAAATACCTTATAAATTTATGTTGAAATATGAAAAAATATTTTGGCGATCAAATATAAATAATATAGCAGGAGTAGATGAAGCGGGAAGAGGACCATTAGCAGGGCCAGTTGTTGCAGCAGCGGTAATATTTCCAAAAGATATTCACCTCCCAGAGGTAAATGATTCAAAAAAACTATCTGAAAAAAAGAGAGAAAAACAATATGATGAAATACTAATCTCTGCAAAATCAATAGGTATAGGGATTGTACATGAATATGAAATTGATAAAATTAATATTTTACAAGCTACTTATAAAGCAATGAAGCAATCTATTGGTAGATTAAATATTCAACCGGACATATTGTTAATTGATGGTAATAAGGCAGATATAAAACACTATAAACAAAAAAATATTATCAATGGAGACCAAAAGAGTTTAACTATAGCTGCTGCATCTATTATTGCTAAAGTGACTCGCGATAAGATTATGAGGCAATATGCTATAATTTTTCCTAATTATGATTTTGATAAACATAAAGGCTATGGTACCAAAAAACATTTAGAGTTTATAAAAAAATATAAAGCAGTTTTAATTCATAGAAAATCATTTAAACCTATAAGAGATTTTTTACCAAATATTACATATTATAAAGAAAATAATTTATTTCAAACCTTAGGGCTCCAAATTGTTGCATGTAAAAAAGTTCGAAATAAGTATACAATTCTTAAAATAAATTATCAATATTCTAATAATCAAAAAGTAGATATTATAAGTTTAAAGAATAATATTTTTATTTTTACAAATATTAAAATTAGAATTTTTAATAAAGATTCAAATTCAATTGATCAATCTAAGTTTAATTTGGACAAATCTAAAATAATATCAATCATGTTATTGCTTAATAAAGAGCTAAAGTATGATTACAGACTAGATGTTGCAGAAGTAGTTTTAAAAAAAGGTACAAAGCCTCTAGTAACCATTTCAAAAGGAAATATTATCAAAGAAAATTAAAGGAAAATTATGAAAAGAGTATTATCAATATTATTAATTATTACATACATATTTTCTAAAACGCCTGATGCATTTGCAAAAAATGGTATGGTAGTTTCATCAAATAGATTGGCAAGTGAAGTTGGAGTTCAAATATTAAAGGATGGAGGTAATGCTATTGATGCGGCTATTGCTACTGGATTTGCTTTAGCGGTTGTACATCCAGGAGCAGGAAATATAGGTGGTGGTGGTTTTATGGTTATTAAATTAGCAAATGGTTTAGTTACTACTATTGATTTTAGAGAAGTTGCTCCTTCTCTAGCATTTAGAGATATGTTTTTAGATGAAAATGGTAATATCATTGATGGAAAAAGCTGGAATACTTCTCAAGCTTCAGGAGTACCTGGAAGCGTAGCTGGTTTTGGCATGGCATCAGAAAAATTTGGTATTTTAGATTGGAATAAATTAGTTGAGCCTGCTACTAAATTAGCAGAGGAGGGCTTTAAATTAAACAATGATTTGGTCCAAACATTAAATCATCCACAATGGAAACTATTCTTTTCTAGAGATCCTGAAACAAAAAAAATATTTTTTAAATCAGATCAATTTCAAATAAATGAAAACTTTATTCAATCAGATTTAGCAAAAACTCTTAACAGAATTTCTTTAATTGGTTGGCAAGAGTTTTATAATGGAGAAACAGCCAATTTAATTGAAAAATGTATGAATCGAACTGGAGGAATAATAACTAAAAGTGATTTAAAGAATTATAAGGCAAAAGAAAGGAATCCAATAGAAATTAATTACCGTGATTATTTAATATATTCAATGCCACCTGCATCTTCAGGTGGAATAGCTATCGCTGGGATACTAAATCAATTAGAAAATATTAATTTTAGCGATATTAGTTATCATAGTGCTGAACATATTCATTATGTTTCTGAGGCAGAACGTCGAGTATATGCTGATAGAGCACAATTTTTAGGAGATACTGATTTTATTAGTGTACCAATTGAAGAACTATGTTCAAAAGAATATGCAGATAAGAGATGGAAGACAATTAATTCTAGAAAAGCATCTAAAAGTTCATCTATTAAACATGGAGACTTACCTATCTATCATGAGTCTGAAGAAACTACACATTATTCGGTTCTTGATAAGTGGGGTAATGCCGTTAGTGTAACTACAACAATCAATGGTTGGTTTGGAAATGGTATCGTTGTTGATGGAGCCGGTTTTTTACTTAACAATGAAATGGATGATTTTTCATCAAAGCCTGGAACTCCTAATGCATATGGATTAATTGGAAATAGTGCAAATGCCATTTCACCTAATAAACGTATGCTTAGTTCTATGTCTCCAACAATTATATTAAATCCTAAATCTGATATGTTGTTGATAGTTGGTTCTCCTGGAGGTTCAACAATTATTACAACAACTATTCAAGTAATAATGAATGTTATTGATTTTAAAATGAATATTGAAGATGCGGTAGAATCACCACGTTTCCATCATCAATGGTTGCCAGACAAAATTCAATTTGAATCAATTAGCTCTAGTAATAATATTGTTAGTGAATTTTCATTAGAAACTATAAAGAAATTAAAAAAAATGGGTCATAAAATTAGCTTTAGAAGATCTATAGGAGAAGCCAATTGCATTTTAAAAGAGGATAGTATAATTATGGGTTCTGCTGATAGTAGAAGAAATTCCAGTGCTATTGGATATTAGATGAGTTTAGAAATTGAAAGAAAATTTTTAGTCACTTCAAAAGATTATCGTTCAGAATCAAAGAAAATAGATATTGAACAAGCATATTTTGTTGCAAATAAAAACCTATCAATAAGAATTAGAATCGAGGGATTGATTGCATCAATTAATATTAAAACATATAAAACAGAAAGAACTAATAATGAATTTGAATATACTATACCAATTGATGAAGCAAGATATTTAATAAACAAAACTAAATATAAAATTATAAAGAAAACACGCTACCTTTATAATTATAAAGGAAAAATTTGGGAGATAGATGAGTTTAAAGATAAGCATTTAGGTCTTGTTATTGCAGAAATAGAGCTTAATGAAGAAAATGAAAAATTTGAATTACCAAGTTGGGTAGGTAAGGAAATTACTTGTGATCCACAATATAGAAATTCAAATTTAGCCAAAATAGAATAATAGTGTTTGGTAAAAATGGTAATGATAAAATAAAGAGTATTTTTCAATTTATAGATTATTTTCCACCGAACAAAGATGGTGAAACATTAGTATATGTCTGTAAAAATCAATCTTGCGAAATACCAAAATCTGATTTAAATAAAGTAAAAATAATGCTAGGAGTAAATTAATTATTTTTAGGCGAATATAGGTCTGTTATAGTTCCAGTAAACATCTCTGAGGCATTACTTATCGTTTCAGTTAAAGTTGGATGTGGATGTATAGAAAGGCCTATATCTTCTGCATCTGCTCCCATTTCTATTGCTAGTACAATTTCACCAATAAGATCACCTGCATTAGAACCAACGATACCCCCACTTATTACCTTATTATCTTTAGGATCAAACAATAGTTTAGTTTTTCCATCAATATCATCAAATACTTGCGCTTTAGCACTAGCAGACCAAGGGAACTCACCTTTTTTATACGCTACATTATTTTTGATTAGTTCATTCTCTGTTGGTCCAGCCCAAGCAATTTCAGGATCTGTAAAAATTACAGCGGGAATAGCTGCAGGTTCAAATCTAGATGGTAAACCAGCAATAACTTCAGCTGCTACCTTCCCTTCATGAGAAGCTTTGTGTGCTAACATCGGATTACCTGTAACATCTCCTATTGCAAAAATATTTGGAATAGCTGTTTGACACTTTTGATTTATAGGAATAAAACCATCCTTATCAATAGTAATATTTAGTGATTCTATATTTAAATTATCTGTATTTGGTTTTCTTCCGATAGAAATTAGTATATTATCATAAGTTTCACTAAATGTAGTACCATCTTCTTTTTCAAAAAAAACATTCAAAATAGGTTTATCAACTTCAATTTTTTTTACTTTAGTTGATAAATACAGGTTACTAAAATTATTTTTTATTTTTTTTTCTAGCGGTTTAACCAAATCTCTATCAGCACCAGGTAAAATACAGTTCATAAATTCAACAACTGTAATATTTGATCCAAGAGCATTATACACAGAGCCCATTTCTAAACCAATATAGCCAGCACCTACAATAAGCATTTTATTAGGTATGGTAGAAAGTTCAAGTGCTTCTGATGAATAGATTATTTTATTT
>MDTE01015451.1_pt1 | contig 14047 bp, 9 predicted proteins | sample 811231 | NCBI WGS metagenome assembly MDTE01 (sample SAMN05326651, study PRJNA326480) | marine metagenome | isolation source: seawater | place: Indian Ocean: Red Sea | collected 2010 | reverse complement strand
TTGCCTTGGTCAGTAATTAAGTCGATTAATATATTTTTATAATCTTCATCTAAATCATTCAAATTTATCGCTGCTTTAATTGCTTCAATCTGTTTCTTTGTCAGTAGTTTCATTTTATGGTTCTGATATATCTGTTTCTACCGGATTGGGATGGACACTCTTCCCAATAATAACACCAGTTGCATAAAATAGATTCCTTTGGTTGAAATTTGCCACCATTTTTGATTTTGGATTGAATTTCATCAATAGATTTTTTTGTGTCAGTGATGATTTTTCTAATATTTTCAGCTGATCGTGTTGATTCGACTTTTATTCCATGTTGAATAAAATGCCAGACTAATTTAACAGATTTGATTTCATCCACTTCAGCCATAAGCCCAATCTGATATAGTGCCAATTGATGATCACTATCCGCTTCTTTCTGCGACATTGCACGTTTTCCGGTCTTATAATCATGTATTTCCCAATTACCATTACCATCATGATCGATACGATCTACAATACCTTTAATTTTATAATTTTCATCATTATCTAATAAAAAGATCATTTCATGTTCATTTGCGATAACTGGTTCTTTAAAAGGATGGTTTTGTCTATAAAATCTTGCCACACATTCTTCACCTAAATAGAAATAATCTCTGGGAGATTTATTTTGATATACAATCGCTATACTATCATGCCAATTCTCCTTCCAAAGAGACTTATGCAACTTTAGAATTTCATCCACCATGGGTATAACACCATTTTTAACCTGATTGTATAAATATTCAATGGTTTCATGAACGCGTTTTCCTAGAAATGCTTCAATACCCTCATCTTTTTTATAAATCTGATCGATGTAGCGATATTTAAATTGCGCGGGGCACTTTTTAAAAGATTGTAATCCACTATGGGAAAAACGTTCTAATGTCATAATCCTGCACCTAAAAACGGCGTTTCCAAACGGAAATCCCCAAACCCATTTGAATCCTTAAAAATAAATTGTTTACTAATTTTATAATAACTCCACACTTGATAAACAGATGAAGATGAAGTAGTAGGGTTTGTCCTTTGAATTTCATCAGGCGGCCCAAATAATATATATATCATTCCACGGTCTGACTCCCAACCTGGTTGCCAAGAATCAAAGTGTTCATTAGCATACCAAATACGACCATAATATTCTTCCATAATCTCATTGTATTCTGTATTTGCAGTAGGATCTCTTTTTTTCCAAAGTTCATAAAACAACTGTTCCTTTTCTTTTTTTGATTTTCCCTTCATTATCAGTTGTTCTTCATTGGTCGTGATATATTTCATCTGTTTCAAGGCTAGTTCAATATTATAAACATAGTTGGAGACGCCGGGTTTATAGGTAGAAAAAGATATCTTTTTCATTTCAGTTGTTCCATTTTGTGTCAAAACAATTTTGAAATCATTCTTCAATGATTTTAATTGATCCGAAGAAATAAATATTTCATCATTGAAATACCCATCTCCACCCTGTCCTGTATATTTATGAATAAGCGAATCATCAGAAGTACCATTCGATAAATATATATTTATATCAAATGGATCATTATTAACAAAACCTGAAAAAAGTAGTTCGATACCATCTCCAAACTCACGTACTTTAAATCCCATCGTTGGTATTTTACCAGGGTCAAAACCCCAATTACCCTGTAAACTCATAAGAAATATTGGGTCAACTAATATGGGCCTAGATGTATATGGTTTTAGGTTCAATTTTTTAATTTTAACACCCTTTTTTCTAGTATCAGCATCCTGGAGTTCAGCAATAATTTGATATTTGCTTCCTACAGGTAAAGTATGAATAGCATAATGTTTTATATTTTTTGTGTTTGATTTTGTATCAACATAGCTAATTGCTCGAATTGAATCTGTCCATATTTCATGACCCCAGTCTTCATCATTCTTGCCTTTTAAAGCAATAGAAGCCTGATAGGCTGCAATAAATCCATCACCATCTTTAACAAACTGTAATGTATAAAACGGAATTTCAATTAGAGTAACAACTCTTATTGAATCTTTATCAATCGCTTCAAAAAATGGTACAAGTGTGAATTTTTCCACATTGGTTTTATACTTCTTTCGCGCCAATCCCTGGGAATTTAGATTTTGCCCCACCGATAATATGAGCATAAAAAGTATATATGTTTTTATTAAGTATCTCTTTTCCATTTGAATTTCACTAGTCCTTGAGTTGTACCAAGCCAGATAGTTTTACCATTTAAGTGCATCGAATTTACTTGTCCGATAAACGGAAATTTATACTCCCGTAAAAAACCGGTCCTTTTATTTATTCGCACTAAACCATCTTCGGTTCCCAAAAATATATGTTTTTGATTTACTGCTAAAGAATAAACTGTTTTAGCATGATACAGAGTGGATGGAAAAAGTAAATCCCATTCTCTATAATCTAAGTCGAATTTAGCAAGACCCATCTCTCCTGCAACATAGATTACACGGTCAAATTCTTTTATAGCAGTTATTCGGATCATTAATTCAGGAAAATCTTTTCTACCAATATCTTTTGCTTGGCTGATCTGTGGATTTTCCTTATTAAAAATAAACACACCAGACCTAGATCCAATCCAGATATCATCATCCACACCTTCAATATCATAAACAGGTATATTAAAAAATAAATTTTCGATACCAATTGGAAATTCTCTTTTTGATGCTCGCTCCAACCTGCGTAATCCTACAGAAGAGCCAACCCAGATATATGTCGAATCACCATACACATCCCAAATTATTCCTCCGGGGACACCTCTTTCTTCACCCAATGTTCTCCATGCATCATCCTTCAAATCATAAAAAAGCATAATCTCATCCCCACCAGCCCAAAGTTCATTATCTGAAACATGAATTGAATATATAGGAGTTGGATTCATATTGACTGTAGCTTCAAATTCAAACAAACCAGATTCAAAGGTTTGGAGATTTAACCAGGATATACCTTTGGATCTGACAAAATCTGAGCTACCAATCCATAATTCTTTACCATCATCAAATAATCCAACTACATCGGTATTTACTATATCAGGATTTAGCGGGTAAAATGATTCCATGGTAGTCGTTCCATGAAAAAATGTACCATCTATAACACCAACAAATACATTGCCATGATTGGCAATCAAACCTGTTGTGATTTCAACTCGTCGTCCGATAGGGTCAATGAATTCGTCTCCATTCATAATCCACCCTTCCATTGCATTATAATTCATAAATATTTTTTTTAAATCTGGTTGACCTGTGTATCGACCACTACTCCACATAATATCCAGTTCATCTGGTGTAGGGTAGACCCCAATAAGTGTTCCAGATGAATGATCAAGTTTGACATAGGATGAAAAAGCCTTAAGCCAAATTGCTGATGACGATGAACCAATCTGATTAATACGGTCTTGCCGAGATAAACCTAAATCTTGCAGTTCACGTGAATACCAATCACCTTCTCTGGAAAACGAGTATTGTACATATTTCGGTGTCGAGACCCAAATTAGACCGGTTTGTTTATCAAAATGGGTTGCCGTTACATAATTATCTTTTAGACCCTGAGCTATCGTAATTGGTTCTTCAAAATTATTGCCAAATAAATTTAGCCTTTTCAAACCTCCTGCTTTAGTTCCTATATACGCATACGTGTAGCCTTCTGTAATGCTCGTAATTGATTCAGCGCCACGATATAACACCCAATCAAATGGTCGAAATCTTGAATCTGGTTGACCTAATACTAGACTTATTTGAATTAAAAATATAAAAAAAGGAAAAATAAATTTGATCATCCGATTGAAACTCAATCGTGATGGTGTTTCACTATATCCAACAAAGAATTCGCATCAATAGGAACCACCCCTGCTTCTTCGCAGACCCGACCTGCAGCCAAGTTAGCCATCAAGGCAGATTTATCAGGCGAATAACCACAAATATCACATAAAGTAAAAGTAGCTATTACAGTGTCTCCTGCCCCGGAAACATCATGCACATCTCTGGCTTTCGTCTCAATTTTAAATTGTCCTTTTTCAGTAAAAAGTGTCATCCCTTTCTCTCCCTGGGTAACAATCAACATTTCATAACCATTTTTACTGCGGAATTCTTCTCCTGAAAGATTTAAATCTGTTAAGCCGTTCAAATTTGATAAAAATTCTAAAAAATTAGGTTTAAATAACCGTGCACCTGAATAGGATGTAAAATTTGACTTTTTGGGATCTACAAATACGGGGACAGAACGATCTTTACATAGTTCCATAATCCACGTAATCATCTGTTTATTGAATATACCCTTATTATAATCCTGAAGTATAATTCCATCTACCTGATCGATTTGATGAGAAATAGTTGCTTGTAATTTTTCAAAGGTTATATCACTCAGTGGTGAAGAATTCTCTCTATCCAGCCTTACTACTTGCTGTCCATGAGCAATAATCCTGGTTTTTATGGTTGTCTCTCTATCCTTATCAGTTATTAGCTGACAATTGATTCCGCTATCATCAGCTAAAATGGATTGCAGTAATTCTCCACTACGATCATCACCTATAACGCCAATTAGTGTTACATTTCCACCCAGACCATAGATGTTACGCGCTACATTTGCGGCACCCCCAGGATGATGATTACTCTTATTAACATTTACAACTGGAACGGGTGCTTCAGGAGATATCCTATCCACACTTCCCCAGATATATTTGTCAAGCATAACATCACCGATCACAAGAATGTGTTTCTCTTTAAACTGATTTAATAAGTTTTTAACATCAATATTCATATTTGATCATCTGGTCATGAATGTAAGGCTAATCATAATCCCTAATCGATAGAATTCATTATTACCATTTATTTCGACCTCTTGATTTTCTGTTCCTGCGCTTTGAATCTCTTTGTGGTTTTCTAGAAATCCCAGTACGAATCTTAGAAACATGTCCATTATCTAAATAGATTAAAACCGAAGCGAATTTCTTTAAATAGACATCACTGGGCGATGATAAAACAATTGTGGTACCAAGAGTCCGGTTCATTTTTGTAAGCTGATTTCGAAATTCTTGTTCCATTGTTGAATTAAAATAGACTCCATAATCATCAATGAGTAATACTCGTGGGTCAGCTTCACAGGCAAATATCATTCCTAGCCAATGGCGTTCTCCTTGAGATATTTTTACAAGTTTCCTGTTCCACAGGTTTTTAAAATTAGAATTATTAAAATATCTATTTTCTATAACATTCTTTTTCTTCGTGAAGGTTACAGAAACATATTCTGATACGGTCTTATTAGATTTTTCTAAATCAGGATTACTTGAATAAAATACTTCTTTATTTGGAATTAATCTCCCCATCCAATTTGTATCGAAAGGTTCATCATCATATAACATCATTCCACCTGATTCTTTTTCAACACCAGCCATTATATTTAGCAATACTGATTTACCACTACCTACAGTTCCGATTATTCCATAGATCGTACCGGGATGGATTTCTAATTTGTTCACATTTAAAGCAATAAAAGATCCGTAAGATTTTTTTAGATCTTTAATCTTATAGATTAATCTTTTAGTTTGTGTCATCTTCTTTCCTATTTAGGCACATGCCTGAAAGAAAAAGGGAAACCTTTTTAAGCCATTAACCGTCCTGGCTTTCCAACCATCGTTCAGCATCAATAGCCGCCATACATCCGGTACCTGCCGCCGTTACGGCCTGGCGATAAATATGATCCTGAACATCACCACAGGCAAATACACCATCTACATTAGTGAACGTAGAATCTGGTTTTGTGATAATATAACCGGCATCATTCAGATCTAAGGTCCCATTAAAAAGCTTGGTATTTGGTACATGCCCAATCGCCATAAAAACTCCGTCACATTCCATAATCCGTTTTTCTCCTGATTTAGTATCTTCCAGTTGTACTCCTGTAACGCCAGTATCGATGGAACCCTGTATTTCATCAACGACAGTATTATATTCCACTGATATTTTTGGATTTTCCAGAGCCCTATCAATCATAATTTTAGATGCTCTAAATTCGCCTCGCCTGTGAATCAGTATAACTTCAGATGCAAACTTTGTTAAAAACGTTGCTTCTTCCATTGCAGAGTCGCCACCGCCCACAACCAATACTTTTTTATCTTTGAAGAAAAAGCCATCGCAGGTGGCACAAGCAGAAACACCATGCCCCATTAGTCTTGTTTCTGATTCAAGTCCCAAAAGTCTTGCAGACGCACCCGTTGAAATAATAATCGTATCTGAAGAATATTCATTACCATCAGACCAAACTCTAAAAGGTCGCCTGTGAAAATCAACTTTATCAACAGTTTTAAAAAGACATTCTGCCCCAAACCGTTTGGCTTGTTTTCTGAATTCATCCATCATTTCCGGACCCATAATTCCATCAGGAAAACCAGGATAGTTTTCTACATCCGTAGTGATAGTAAGTTGACCGCCTGGCTGTGCACCTTCAAAAACGAGTGGTTCTAGATTTGCTCTAGCTGCATATATCGCAGCGGTAAGACCAGCGGGACCTGAGCCAATAATAATGACTTTCCGCTTCATTTCCCTTTTCTTTTCCTAGTTAAATAATTTCATCTAAAATGTCTGTGATATTACCCTTTGGAACAGCACCAACAATTTGATTAACAACTTTCCCATCTTTCATGATTAGAAGTGTGGGAATACTTCTCACACCGTATTTCATTGCGGTGTTTTGGTTTTGATCAACATCAATCTTCCCTACTTTGACTTTACCATTATATTCATGAGCAATTTCTTCGATCACTGGTGCTATAGCCTTACAGGGTCCGCACCAGGTGGCCCAAAAGTCAATTAAAACAGGAACATCTGATTTTTCCGCATCGCTATCAAAGTTTTGATCAGTAAACTCAAATACATTTTCAGACATAAGTTCTCCAATAATTAATAAAATAAAACCCAGTAAGTTATGACATCTCTACAAATCGTTATAAAGAAATAATGCGAAATTTCATTCATAATTTATTTTTAATAAGTCCCGAACAATAGCAATAGGTAGATTTAGGGCTTGTCTTAAAATGATGAATAAAACTTTACCTTATTAAACCAAAATTGATATTATACTGACGATCATAAATAGAAATTCCATTTAATACCTGATGAGAATTATTTAGATTTTTTCCTGCTATACTTATGTTTGTCTTAAATCCAAATATTTCCATAATAAATGATAAATTCGCATTGAATGCCTGCATCGGCTCTAACTGGCTAGAAAAATATTCTCCTGCAGGGCTAAGAGATGAAATCTGGCGTGAACTTTCGCTACGATGAATAAAATCCAATTGAAACCATTTACGCTTGAAAGAAATTTTATTATGTAGAATTTTTTCCGGCTGCATCTGAAAAGCCTGCGGATCAGAGAAATTATATGCCGAGTAGGTTGATGTAAATTGGAACCATTTTCTTTTTGGTTGAAAATACAAACTACCATCAAAACCTGATAATGATGCATCACCAAAATTAACTGGAAATTGAGCCGGGACTCCTACCAATTGGATCTGCTTAATTTTATAGGAATATTCATAGGAAAACACTGAAATACTCATGGAATATGTACCAAAACTTTTATTCGGCCCCTTTTCTAATGTTAGTCCAATATCGTAAGTAGATTTTTGTTCTGGTAATAATCCATATAATCCTAACCTATCACTATGAATTTCGTTAAGAATTCGTTCCATCAGACTAGGGATTCGAAATACATTACCCCAATTAGTATATATCGTAATTTTCTTACCAAAAACACGATTCAAAAATGACGCAGTAAATAAGGCACTGGTCTCCTGCCAGTTTTTTTTACTAATACTAATATTTTTAAGTGTATCTGGCGTATCCAAGACCAATTGCTGACTCAATACAAATTTTGCATTTTTTAACTGGAAAAATTTTTCTTTTTCAGGCTGTCTGATTTCAAAAGAACCGGTAAATATTGAATTATTTCTATAGGTAAACAGACTAGAATTATTCAATTGCCAATCTGATGCTAAGTAATTTATTTCACTCGAAAATTTAAGGATGGAATTTTGAATACCTTTTGCAAATGTAAATCCACCCCCCTGATTTAAATCATTATTTTTGACTGCACCTAACACAGTTGAGTCCCCTCCAGCACGATTCTGAAATTGCCCAAAAAATGATAAATAGCCATTTTGTGGATGAGAATGAATAATCTTTGCCATTACGTTCTGCAACTTCATTGAAACATAATTTTTTGTACGATCGTTATAAAAATTCTTTTCATTCTGAAACCCCATTATACGACCTTCTAGGTTGTGGTTGTTTTTTAAACCAATGTGGGCAAACTGTCGTGATACGGATGTATTAATTTCCGGTTTATTATTGTCTACGTAAACTTGAGAAAATTGCTTCTTATCTGTACCAACACTTAAACCAATATTTTTAAATCCGATTGAACCTTCTCCCCCATAGCCTCCATAATCATAAGTCCCAATCTGTTGATAAAAAGCAAAGCTGGGCTCATAAAATAATTTGGGTATAAAGTTAATTGTACCTGAAGAAGCTAAACCCTTTTCATGGCTTCCTTTGACTAATTCGATCCTGGAGAATCCGGATGTAGAAAACAGAGACAAATCAACCATGGGGTCACCCAGTGTGTTAATCCGAATGCCATCATAAAGGTAGATCATTTCTTCTGAAGTAGTGGCACGAATTGAAAGAGATTTTTGCCCATTCATATTTTCATTCATTGCTAAAGATTGTTCAGAAAAAAGGACATCAACGATATCCCTGTAACCACGGATTTTCAAAACATCCGTATCCAAAGAAATAATAGAATAATTAATATCAAATGGATTGAATTGATTACGGTTTAACCCAGCCATTTCCAGTGAGTCTAAGGCATCTACTATGGGCTCTAAAATTATTGGAGTTCCATTTTTATAGATAATGCCGTTAATGGTTTTGGATTGATGCTCAATATGGCTCAAACTTATTTCCCTATCCTTTACCGGCATGTTAAACATAAATAAACCTTTTTCATTTGATTCGGTTCTTGTTTCAGATGGTTTTGAAACAATTTTGACTTTAGCCAGGGGCTCACCATTTGAATCAAGAACAATACCTTGGACAGGTTTATTCTGAGCTACTAGAATGAATGAATAAAAAAAAAAGGAAAGTGTTTGCTTCATCTGATTACGGCAAATTTTCCAATAAAAGGTTCAGAGTTTTCATTATTTTTATTGATAACATGGAACAAATACAACCCCGGGGCTATTTCCTGATTATTAATAGTCCTCATATCCCACCATGCATTACCAGAGTTTGGGTTGGTGTGTTCAATTGTATTCACATGTTCGCCATTAAGCGTAAATATTTTAATAATACAATTTTCGGTTAAATTTGTAAATCGGATTTGTCTTAGGTGTTCACTTTCTTTGAACCCTGAATGAACGATATAAGGATTTGGCACCACACCTACATCTGATAAATCTAACACTGGTCCAACTCCAGGATAAACCTGTAGAAAATTTCTATCTAAAATTGTTGTCCCTTTGGAATTTTCGATAGAAGCGTATCCATCAGGATCTGCCCATTTATCCGGGTTAGAAAAATTTGTGTCTATTTTTGTTTCAAATTGTCCATTCCCCAAGTCAATGTAGGTCTTATTCAGAGGGGGTTCGACACCCATATCATATGCTACAACAGAGTATGTATACTGCACACCATCTGTTACATCCATGTCTTCATACATATACCAGAACGTATCACTTTCAACTACGAAAGGTTCATCCAGACGAATCATATCTAAACCTGTATCTTCACCAAGAGAAAACCACGGAAAGTATGGATCTTGCCCTTTGATGGAGTGCCCTCTAATTCCTTCTGATTCGCAATCATTATCTATTTTATAAATGCAATGCAAAGAATCTTTTTCGGCTGAAAGATCAAACTGTTTAAATGGACGCCACCCAACAAATACTCCATCATTATTAAAGATCATATCTTTTGCAGAGCCCCATGTCTCTCCCCCATCCAGGCTTTTATAAATTTTATAACCTTCAAAATCTGCATAACTGGTAACCACATCGACGGATGTCTCTGCCACATCATTCCAATAGATTTTCACTTTTCCGCTTTCTGTGACTGCGTGGGCCGTAGGTTTAGTTGGTGGTGTAAAACCCTGATAACGTGAATTATACATAACTTGTGCAAATTTTGCATTATTGATCAGGTCTTCTTCATCCTGACCAAAAATGATACAAAATGAGAAGGGGACTTCTCTACCCACAGGCAGGTCAAATGGACCGCAGGTCATTAAAATAAGAGGATCTACCCCATCTGGCGGACGTTGAAACAATGATTCTTCTTCAATCCCTTCCAAAGAATCAAAATGAGGATTCAATTCCGAACCAAGATCTGTTCCGGGATTGTCAGTATGGAAATGCCATTCCTTTTCATTGTCACTTAAATTGGCAGTATCACCTACCATAAGTTTGTAAAATATCTCTTCTTTATTCCGTGCTTGGGGGCATCCAGGAGTACCGGCATAGCAATCGCCAGATAGGCTTTCCGGGTGTGTGACACCTGGGCGTACGTACCAGTCCAGCCAATGCCAGTCGGTCATTTTTAGTGGTTCACCTGGGAAAATATCAATGGAACCGTCATTATCCAAATCAACCGGAACAGTAGCACGGGGTGAATCCAATAGCTGTGTGGCTACCAGACCAAAATCATTTCCCTGATTAGGTGTTTTCGGGTCCATAGCATAACCATATGCACCGGAAGAGACACCATCATAGTCACCAATCATAGCCATACTAACCATGAGGCGGTCATTATTGATCTCAAAGATCTCCCAGTAATACTTCATAAAATCATCTGCACTACTCCAGTAGCCATAATTACCATATTTATCACCGGTTAGAATAACGCCATCCATCCAAAACCCCAGACTGGTTCCCTTATAATTAAAACCTTTTCCTCGATTCAATTTAGTTCCATCCGGCATAATCATTCCTTCCCCACAAATCTGATTTCCATTCTCATCCAGAATTGGTTCTCCTGTTTCATCTTCAGCACACCAGTCACCACTTTCATTTCGAACTTTAACAGTAACAAATAAAATATCTTCCGCGTACGATACACCATAGGAATGGGCTACCGACATCACCCTTAATCCCATTGGGTAGCCGGTTTGATTGTACTCGTTGTTTGTATTTACCTGATTACCCCGATGAGCCCAACGATCATCGAACTCCATATAAATATCCATATCAGAGACAAAGCGACCTGGTACTTCTTCCCAACAATTGGGATCTTTACGAGAGTTTGAACATCCTGGAAGATTAATATTAAAATCCTGAGCCCACCATCCCGGCCAATATGATTCATATTTACCATTAGCCGGGTTATATTTTTTTGGCCAAGTTTGGGAATATCCAGAATGGGCTAATAATGGATAAGTGTCTCCTGGATCAGTTACATAGGTATTGCCAAAAAGTTCACCCGCACTCACTTCTGTATTATGAGAATTAATTCTCGCCATAGTAACAGGTTGCCAATCCGTATTGTATGATGGATTATAGAACGTCAAACAAGATTCTGCTGTATTGGCTCCAAAATAAAAGTATAGATCATCTTCTGTCCATTCTTCATTATCTGGTCCGTAATCATATAAATCAAATTGTTCTTCCCGGCTCACAAATTTTGGCCTGAGAGCCCATGGATAGATTAAGCCAATTCTAGATGTAGATTTATTTGGATCTAAATCACCCAGTGTACTTATATAAATTTTCTTCTGATCATCATCCAATACCCATTGATAGTCACCTGTAATTTGGGAAGTAGATAATTTTTTAGCTATACTGTCTGGTTCCCATCGTCCAAAGTCATTATCTGCGTCAAATAGGATTCCCACAAAGTTAGTGTCCCCACCTTCATACCATGCTTCATAACCATCACGTGATTCCCAAATACTATATTTTGGCAACCCTTCATCATCAATAATCATTTCTGTTAAATCCCAGTTATAATTAGAAGTATAAGATTGACCGGGAATACCGGCCAGGAAGGTAACTTCATAAAGATAAGAAAAATCACCCCAGGCACCGTTTGGACTCACTTCAATATCTATATAATTCCCATAGTTTGCCAAAGCGCTCTGGGCCTTTCCCTGTAAAATATATCCAACAGCACGATCATTCATTGGATTTGTGGGAAATGGATAATCACCAATTCTAGCAGATTGATTATAGTTGAAAGGATCGGAAGATTTTTCAAAAGGAGGACGTCGTACATCATTGGCCTGCATGATGGTTACCTGAAAAAGGATAAAATAAATAATTTTTAGATTGGACATCTCCTAAGTTTACAAAAAGTAAATGTTCATAATAATTGAAATGGTTATCTAAATATTTTTAAAAAATATAAAAAATAAGTTACATCAATTTTCATCATAATTAGTTTAAACAAAAAACCCCACAAACCTTCCAATAGCGAATCAGTTGTGGGGTTTCCTGTTATGGAAAGGGTAAATCTATTTCAAGAGCACCATCTTTCTGGTCTGAATGAAATTACCAGCCTGAATCGTATAGATATACATCCCGGCAGCTACAGTTTCACCAAAACTATTGGTAGCGTCCCATCGTATTGATCGGTAGCCTGCTACCTGCATTTCATTGCCAAACGACTTTATCTTCCGACCCATAAGGTCAAATATAGAGATAGTTACCACCGCATCTTCTGGTAGGTCATATTTAATCGTTGTGGTGGGATTAAAGGGATTTGGAAAGTTCTGATGGAGCGCAAAAACTTCAGGTATCAGATCAAGATCTGTAGCAAGAACAGTTATATCTACCACATCAGAGAAGTCACTCTTATTTCCCGCATGATCTACTGCGGCAATGCGGTAGAAATTGCTCTCATTCAACGTATACTCCTGATCCATAAAAAATACATCAAGTAGATTATACTGCTCAGGATCTGTAAACGCTTCATCGTAGGATTTTTCAAGTATGAAGTACTGGAAATCATCTTCTTCGTTCATCTCCCAGGATACCTGGATCCCTTCTTCACCAATCACAGCCATAAGGCCATTAGGCACACCTGGTGCAATATTGTCAACTGAATAGCCTATCATTGGCGCAGAATGAAAGTGGCCATTATTCATAGACGCCACCACCTTGAACCCTGTCATGCCGTCTCCTTCTGCTGTAGAATCCATGAGAGTAGAGACTTCATAGGTGTAGCTCTCCTGCCCTATGGCGGCACCGGACCCAACAACAACCCATTCGTAGTTATCATCAACCATATCATGACGGAATACCGTATACATCTGGCCGGTGTGATCCGGCATATCAAAGAAAGACTTCAGAAAGCTAACGTAAACCCGGCCGCCCTGGTCTTCTGGAACATCTGTGACTGATGTGACCTGGGGATTAAAATACTGAACGGATAAATGGAACGTATCTGTTATCGTGACTTCACCATCGCTTAGGTGAAGCGGAAAGTGAATATTTACCGGTTCATTGGAGATACCCGTAAGGGCATGTGGATTATTCATGAGTGACAGCCAATCAGGATACTCCCATGAATCATCAAAGGATACTACCAATAAATCCATATCAACATCTGACACATGGATAGGAACGTGGAACTCTGTCCCTGCGGGCGCTAAAGCATGTAGATTATGAAACATAGGATGATCATTGACCGGTTCCACTGTAAGGATAAAGGATGCTGTGTCATTGCTATCATATTCAAACTCACTGTAGGCTATCACCGTAATCTCTGCTGAACCGTTCCAATCTGGTTCAGTGTGGATGTGCAGCATATCTTCTTCCACTACATGGGTGAACACAGTGCCTGTATCGCTGTAAGCTTCAAAATAGATATCGTAGTCCTGCTCGGAATCTGCTGAAAGCTGAAGGATAAGCTCGCTGTCTTCATCCATGGACGTATCTTGCATGGCCGTTATGGTAGGCGGTAACCAAATATCACCGCAGCCTACACCTAGCCCGCCCATGTTGGCTCCGTCCAATCCCGTGCCTGCACAGGGGGAGTTACC
>MDTE01125032.1_pt1 | contig 14048 bp, 11 predicted proteins | sample 811231 | NCBI WGS metagenome assembly MDTE01 (sample SAMN05326651, study PRJNA326480) | marine metagenome | isolation source: seawater | place: Indian Ocean: Red Sea | collected 2010 | reverse complement strand
TGTCCTGCTCTGAAGAAGCCTCTTTAAGCGCCCTCGTCTCGATCTCATGCGCTGTTCTGATTTGCCCCAGGGCTCTCGTTAACAAAACGATATACACCCCGTAGCTGCTGGCCTGAATGACGAGCAGGAACACGTCGAGGGGACCTGGTCCTATATTCGTGGAGTATACTCTGAGTGCCAGTGAAGTTCCGAAGGTCGCCACCAACATTCCAAACACCTTTAAGGGAGGAAGGGGTTCCAGGCCCAACACGGCAAGGAAGGCCCCTGTCGAGATCGGCATAAGCGGCTGCACCATCGCGGTCGCGATAGGTCCCGACCGCTGGTTGCAAACAAAGATGAAGGAGTAAGCAATACCAATCGCGAAAGCCATCGGTGGTACGTAGAGCAGCTCGGCAGAACGAAAGCGCCGGGAACCTTCCTTCAAGGCCAGCCACCAGAGGAACGGGAGCGCCAGGACCAGCCTCAGGGTGCAAAAACCGAACGGCGGTATGAAATCCAACGCAGGTTTTGAAGTGACGTGCATGCCCGCGAAGAGCAGCTGCACGGTGCACAGCGCGAGGTGACACGTTGCTGGATGCGGATCATGGTACTGTCGACGCCACCACGCCCCACACGACCCGAGCGGCACCATCGGATGTGAAGGGCGTAAAGAGGTGAAGCTTTAACTTTTCGGAGAGGTGAAACTTTCGTGGAGCAACTGAAGGCAGTTTCTATTCTGGCAGTCAGTGTGTTTCAAAACAAAGGGGATCTCACCTCGCCCCCGCAGTCTCAGACGTGACATCCTTGGTCTCCCCGTCCTTCGCCCTCGCTACTTCCAACGCGTATTCTTCCGGGGTCACGCCCGCGAGCTTCTGGAACTGATCGTCTCGCATGCAAACCACATAGGAAGGTTTATGGAGCGCTTGTTCCGACATCATGCCCTTTCTCCTCAGTATCCGAACCCGGGGAATGATTCTTCCCTTGAGGCTGTAGTTGACGAGCTGAACCGCATCGTACACATCGCACGCGGGGAAGAATTCATCGACCAAATACCTGACCGTGGGCCTCAGCTTGCGCTCCAGCGAGTACGCCAAGAGCTGGGGGCGAGTCTCGATGCATTTTATGGCACGCTCGATGCCGAGGTCAAGCTCGTCTGCTAAGAAGTCGATGGTGGGCACGATATTACGCTCCAACGATAACGACAACACCGCGGGGGCTTTGGTGATGAGCTTGACTGCGCGATCGCCTCCAATGCCGAGGTCCCTGGCGAAGAATTCCACCGTCCTCGCCACGCTGTCCTCCACGGACAAAGCCAAAATTTCTGGATTTTTTGCCAGCACCGCGCGTACCGTTTCCTCGCCCAAGCCCAGCCTGTCGGTAAAGTATCGCTTCTTAGCACGCAGGTTATCGTCGACGTTCATGAGCAGGATCGACGGTCGGCGCTTCACCGCGCGCGCCACCGCGGTCGGGCTCATGCCGAGCTCTTCAACCAGAAACGTCATCGTCGGCCGGAGGTTCGCGTCTACGCTCGACCACGCCACCGAAGGCTGCTTGCACAGGATGGCGCCCACGTCCCCGCGCCGCACCCCGCACTCGTCCGTCAGCCAACACGCCGTGGATTCGAGTCTGTCCAAGGATACGGTGAGGAGCCTGGGCTCGCGCTGAACCGCCCTCCTGACTCGCGCGACGTCCGCTCCCAGTTCTTGACACAGGTGTTCAACCTTGGGTGCGATGGCGCCGGCCACATCGTACCCCGCCAGTTTTGGGGTGTGCGCCAGAACTTTCTCTACGTCCGCATCGGACATGGCCAGGGCTGTTCGCGCGTACGATTCGAACGAAACCGAGCCAGACGTGGACGCGTCTTCGCCCCGGGATAGCGATGGAAGAGGTCGGAATCTCGCCTGTTCCTTTTGGCGCATCGTGAAGGCGGGGTTGCTGAGGCGCGTTGGACGTGACCCGAGAGTGGAAGCATACGGCGTCGATCTCCGTGATGTCACAATCGCGTTCCGTGATGCCAGAGTCGCGCTCATGGCTCACGTCCTGGACTGACGGGGCGCGCTAGCCTGTGGGGCACCGTTGTTGCTTTTTTGAAACTTTCCAAAAATGAGCCCGGTGTTGTTCGCCGAGTTGAGTCAGCCGCGCCCATCACAACCCCAGACACGTTAGGCACGGGTTTACCTCCTCCGACGCCCTGATTCGAGCTCAGAGGCGAGTCGTGCGCTCGAGATGTCGGACCCGTCCGAGCGCTTCCGCGCCACGCTCAGCTCGCTCCTCTACTTCAGCCCCGACGGGGGGCTTGCCGAGGAGGGTTCGGCTCCCGGGGAAACGGGGCGCGAATCGGCCGGCGCGCAGAAGGCCGCCCCGGTCGCGCGCGAGTGCCGTCCCGGGGACCGCAAAGACTTTCAGCGCAGACTCGCGACGTTCAAGACCGGCACGTGGTTCGCCAAGCCCCCCTCAATGGCCCCGGTGCCGTGCGCGCGCAGGGGCTGGGCCAACGTCGCGAGCGACACAATCGAGTGTGAGTCGTGCGGCGCGCGGGTAATCCTCAAGATCCCGGAGAAAGCCACCCGAGAAGAAGCCGCGAAGATCGCGGCGAAGGTGTTCGCGACCCTTGACTCGAAGCACAAGCGAGAGTGCGCCTGGAAAGGCACGACGTGCCCGATGTCTCTCGCCAGGTTCCCACGCGTCTCAGACGCGGAGCTCAGGCAAGAATTTGAGAATAGGCGGAATCGGCTCAGCAGCGCGAGCCATCTCCCGAAGACGACGACGGTGGCGGCCATGCTCGAGGGGGCGGGGGGGGGCGGAGTTTCACACGTATCCGGAGTCTCTAAGATGAGTAAGGTTGGCGTGCACGTCGGCGCACCCCCTGGTGCGGCGAAGCGTATCGAGGAGCTCGTTGAGGGCGCGGGCGAGGCGGCGGAGACGGCGACGCTCTTGGCGTTGTGCGGTTGGGACACGGCGACGGATGGAAACTTGGGTAAGTCACCCGTATCTGGCAGGACACGGTCGGGATCTGTCATCGTGTGTCGCATGTGTGAAACGCGATGCGCCACTTGGAACTTCGCGCCGGGTCCCACGTCCACGGCGGCACCCGGAGGCACTTCGGCGTCTTTGTTCGAGACCGACCAAGGCGCTTCTCCGAGTCTCGGCACCTCGAATCGGGCAAAACCTCGGGCGATTGCGACGGGGGCGCAGCTGATGGGAGCGATGGGCGGGTCGTATGGTACTGGTACGGGCTTTTCTTCCTTGGGTGGTGGCGCATCGCCATCCGGGGTTCGTGCGGGCTCACCCTCGGCGGTGTCGAATCCCCCGCTGATGGGCCTCGGGTTTTCCATCGCGGGCGGCGCGTCGCCGAGCAACGCACCCTCCCCCAGCCCGTTCGGGGCTACCGGGTCGCCATCCCCCGCACCCGCGTTCGGAGCTGGCGCGCAGAGGTCTTCTCCGTTCGGTTTGCCCGCATCATCGGCATCAAACGAGAAGGAAACGACCATCGCCGCGCCCGGGGAAAGCCCGACCCAAAGGATGACGAGATCGCGCGCGGCGAGCAAGGTTGAGAAGACGCCTCCGCCGAAATTCTCGTTGACCGGGGACGGGGGCGGTGCCGTGTCCGTCTCAGGAAATACTCCCTCGTCCACCGGGAAGCGTAAGCGCTCAGACGGGGAACACGTCGATCCGTCGAGGAAGGAACTCAAGGCGACGTCGTCGGCGGGATCCAAACGCGCCTTTGTCGACGCGCTCAACGAATTTCATCCGCTGACCCAGCATCGAGCGCACTGCCCGTGGATCGCGGTGCACCGCGATGAGTCTGAAGTTCTGCTCGATGCGGACGCTGTGGCGATTGACGCGAGGAGGGGCTGGGTCGCGACGCTCGACACCGTGGCGCCGCTGAACGCCCGTCACCTCCTGGGCACGGGCGACGACGACGAAGCGCTCGCGGTGCCCGACTTTGGCGGCGCGCCGGGGGCGGGGGGAGGGGTCGAGGACGCTCCGGGGGGAGCGGGGGAGACGAAGACGAAAGAAATATCTTACCTAGACGCACGCACGAAGGTTGCATGCGCGTTGATGGGCCGCGAAACTATTTAGACTTCGGGTCCCGGGGAGCTGTAACGGCAATAAAATAGTTTGTTCGATCTCGCAGTCAGTTCGATCTCGCAGATCAGCGCGCAGCACGCCTGGCAGCAGTTATCTATCCACTGCTGGCCCGATCGCTCCCCTCCCCCATACCATGTCGAAAGTGGCGACTGTCACCCCTGGTGCTGCCCCCGCATCCCGCGCGGTGGCGGTACGCCGTGCGTGCCGCTCGACGACCTTCGCCCAAAATGGCCCTCGCGATTGTGAAGGCTCGCAGACGGTGTTCCAGGTCGCGACTCGGGGTATCGCAGCAATCTCGATGACTGCGTTGCTGTCTTTCGGCGCAGTCGACACGGAGCCCGCCATGGCTGCGTTGAGCAATCCCAACACTCGCCTGCCTCGCAACGGTGTTGCTGCGCTGCGGCGGGCGGTGCCTTCCGTAAACACCGACGCCGGTGAGATCCAGGGCCGCCTGGAGGAGGCTGCTTACCTCTTGCGCATCCCGCAGAGAAAACCTTGGGGCACCATGGGAGACGACGTGAAGTCCTCCCTCGGGATCGTCCGCGATCGACGCGCCAAGTTGCTCGAGACGGTCCCGCCGGGTGAAGCAAAAACTACCGCGGAAGCCACGATCGCCGAACTCGATCAGCTGCTCACCGAGCTCGGCGACATTGCTGGCTCTCAGGATGTGGAGCGATTTGATATTGGGGTCGCCATGGCGTTGGACGCAACGTCCAGGCTAAGGGTGCTGCAGGCGCCGGGCTTGCCTTTCGACGTACCCAGGAGGTATGATTCCCTGCCCAGGCTCACTGGACGTGCTACTGTGGACCTCACCGTCAGGAAAAATGGGCCGGACACGTTTGGATTTGTCAACGGCGAAGAGACAAAGACGGCGATGCTGCGTGTAATCGTGGATGGATACAACGCACCAATCACTGCGGGCAACTTCATCGACAAGGTACACAACGGGCAGTACGATGGGATCCGGATTAAGCGATCCGAGACGGCGCTAATCGTCGACCCCAGTCCTGACGATCGTGATCAGAACCTGCCGCTCGAGGTCAAGCCGATAGACGACTATGAGCCGAGGTACCGCTCACCTTTGAACGTCATGGGCGCGGAGGAACTCCCGACACTGCCTCTGTCGGTGAACGGGTCTCTCGCGATGGCACGCGGCATAGAGGATGGCACGAGCAGTGCCACTCAGTTTTTCGTATATCAGTTCGATAAGAGGAGTGCAGGTCTCGGCGGGTTGGCATTTGAGGAGGGGGAGTTCTCTGTGTTTGGATACGTCGTTAAAGGGGAGGAGGAAGGTTTCCTTTCACAGCTGACGACGGGTGACACGATCGTGACTGCTAAGATCGTGGAAGGATACGACAGACTATTAAATGCGACAACGAGGTCCGCGCCGCCGGTCTCGGTCGAGGGTCCCACCGGTGCTGATGCCGTGGTGAAAGCGCCAACTGAGTGATTCGTTTTAGGTCTCATTAATAAAAGTTGTGACACAGGTGCTCCGTCGCCTGCACTCTCCCTCACCGATGCTGACCACTCTTCATGCGATCATAATCTATCTGAGTGATGCGAGGATCTTGTCATCGAGCTCGAAAGACATGTCCTTGTTTGCGCGCCCGGATGCTTTGTAAAACTCGAACCTCTCCTTAAGATCCGCTGCGAGGTCATGCTTGGGCTGCCAGTCGAGCAGCTTGAGCGCATTGGCGGGGTAAGAATAGAAATGAATGGGCCTGAATGGGAACGCCTTCTTGACCTCCACGCCTTCAGGCAGTTTCTTCGGATCGTAGTTCACGATCTTGGGCTCGACACCCGCAGCAGCCGCGCAGAGCTGCACCATGCCGTTGAGCGTAACTGCTTTGTTGGTCACCGCATTGAAGATGACGCCGTTCGCGGCTGGATTACCGACCGCCGCAGCCATCATGGTGGCGACATCCTCCGCGTGGGCCACCACGGACAGCTGGTCACCGCTGCCCGGCACCAGCACGGGGCGTCCCCTCACGAGGCGGTCGAAGAAGTACTCCTCGCAGTCTTTGTTGTTTCCGTAGCCTGTGAAGTACTGCGGGCGGAACGACGCGAACGAAAACGGCATGGTGGCGAGCTTCGCCTCGACCTGAGCGTGACCCGCGGACTCCTTCACCGCGTCTCCCTCGAGGTGGGGTGGGGTCGGGGTGGGCTTGTACATGCCCGCCGACGACACGAAGAGGAATTGCTTGGCGCCGCACTGCTTCGCGAACGTGGCGACGGGGCCGACAGAGTCGAGATCCTTGCCGTTGTTGTCCACGACGACATCGAACTGCGCTCCTGCAGCCTTCGTGGCGAGCTCACCGGGGTCCGCCCACACGGTTTGGACACCAGCGGACGTGAGCTCGTTGAAGTACGTGAAAGGGGGCTTCTGCATCTTCTTGTCATCCTTGGAGCCAATCGTGTTCAGGGTAACCGAGTGGCCCTGCGCCGCGAGGGTCTTCGCGAGCCAAAAGCCGATGTTGGCGTGGCCGCCACCGTTGGTGTTGACGATGAGCACCTTTTGGGGAGCGACCGCGGCGGAGATGACCGCGGGTATCGCACGCTGCGGGCGGTTGCGGGTGATCGTGTCAGAAGAGACTGTCGAGTCGGATCGAGGGGCGAGGTTCGGGACGCACCCTGGCGACGCGTGCGTTGCGACCAGAGGCGCGGCGAATCTGACGCGCGCCTGAGGGCGTGCGAATGCAAACGCTGGGAGCAGCGGCGAGGGCGGAGGCGACCATTTCGAGGTTGATCGAGGGTGGCGCGTCGCGTTGAACTGTGTGCAGGATAAGGAGGTGCCGGAGGTTGCAACTGCCAAGCTGCCAAGTCATCAATCACAAGCGAGACCAGGCGAGCAGTCTTTCGCGGCTGCGCCGGCCACAGGAAACCTCTCGCAGAAACCTCGCTCTGCAGGCGCAGTAGACGGCACGCGTTCGGCTGGTTCGAGCATCTTCAGCGCACGTTTACTTCCTTCATCACAAGGAAATCTAACCTTCTTATGACCGACGCCCTCGACAGCCTGGGTGCGTGCCCGATCGCGCCCGAAGCGGCCGTCTCCGAGGCGGACAGCGAACGGCCGGCTTTTCCTCGCAGAACGCGCTTTTCCCGATCGGTGCCTTCCGAGAGGGACCTCGAGTCTCGAGAGGCTAGCGAGTCGGGTTCGCCCGAGCGAACCTATCGACCGCATGTACATCGCATATACGACGACCTAGCCCCGTTGCGGTCACTCTGATTTGATCGCGTCACGGCGATGGTGACGGCGACCGGGTTCCCGCGAGGGCGCCGATTTTTTATTCCTTCAATGCTGACTCCGCCCTCCCCCCGCGTCCCTGTTCTCCCCGCAGGCCCCAACTTTTCCTTTCAGGACGACGATAAGCCTGCAAAGGAAAGCAACACTGCGGACTCTGTTCAGTCGAACTACATCCACATTCGCTCCCAGCAGCGCAACGGCCGCAAGTCCTTGACGACCATCCAGGTGCGCCCCTGAAGGCACCCCCAAATCCATGAAACAGCAAAGATCCGCGAGACCAGGGTAGCCCTGGAAAACCGCGCGCATCCACGACCCGCTCTTCTCACATCCTGTCCAATCTTTTCGTCACTTGGCAGGGAATCAACCCCAAGATCAACAAGAAGGTGATCCTCAAGGAGTGCAAAAAGAAGTTCAACTGCAACGGCACGATCGTTGATGATCCCGACCTTGGCCAGGTGATCCAGCTTCAGGGCGACCAGCGCAAGGTGGTCGCGCAGTTCCTCGTCGACGAGAAGATCGCGAAGAAGGACGTGATCAAAGTGCACGGCTCTTAAGAGACTCAGGTATGGCGGCAGGGGGATTCGACGAGGCGGGGGTGGCGCGCGCTCTCTCGGGCGCGGGCACAACCCCTTCGAATGTGTCGCTTTCGCCAGGTTGCGGTCCCCTTGCGAGGCATGTCTTCGGATCGGCACGCGATCAGGGAATGTCGATTCGTACGCATTCCCTCGCCACCAACGTAAATAGGTTACAACGGTTTAGGCGTCGCGCGCGCAGAAGGAAAGGCGACGAGTTGCTTGTTTTTGGTGCGAGTGACTCGATGACACTACGTAGCGCGGTCAAATATCATTTCAGACCCGAGTGAAGAGACCCTGAGGCTCCTCCGGCATCATAGGCACTGCCCAATCGCATGCATCCTCAATGCCCAGGGCGTTAACTCCTCGCTGCAAGCGGAACCACCCATCCTCTCCCCAGAACGTCCCCCAGCTGTTGCGGCCGACCCAATATTTGTTACCCTCCTCATCCTCGCCAAAGCCAGCGATGGATATTTCGTGGTCCTGGTCCTTACAACCGGTGGCGTCAGTGAAAATCCCTCCCTTGTAAGCCTCGAACTCCTCGGTGACGCACAACCCACACGCGATTGGACCTCGCGCGAAGATTTCAGCCATCATAGCTTCCTCGCCAGTGACCTGGCCGTATTCCTGAATCCTGTATACGCGTTTGGCGGGGGGTGTTTTGGCGAAACACCCTTTCACCGGGTCGCAATCCTGGCAAAAGTGAAAGTCGTCGCATTCGTTCTTTTTTGCCTGGTAATTCTGGCACGTCTCTTCAGGGACGCCGTTCACTGCGATCCACACGTGAGCGCTGGTCGGATCCCCTCCGTTGCACCCATCCGTACCTCCACCGCTAACGCAGTCCACAAGGACTTGCGGTGCTAAGTCAATCTCAGGGAATTTCCCGCCGCGCATCAAATTGATGCGATCTGCCATGGACGACGTGGTGCCGTGCGCCCAGCACGAGCCGCAGTACTGTGGAATGTGCTGATTCCGGTTGATTGTGGCAAGATTGACGCCGTCGACGTCACGAATATCCCAGCTGCTGGGAATCTTAGTCTTGTCATAATCTGGGGCTTCGTGCGGACGGACGGTACGCACTAGCTCGCGTACCTCTTTGGATGGAGGGGACAGTCTGCATGGACGATTGTAATCATGATAAGTTCCTTTCTTCACGAACGCATTGATGGAGAACAGCCTGTTTTTTTGGTCGGCGGAGGGCTCGTCTTTAACTCCATCGGTCATGAGCTCCTCGGGCTCACGCTCTTCGGGCTCGGCGACGGGAACTCCAAAAGTGCAGTCACTCTCAATGCCGAGGTTCTGGTGATGCATCTTGATGCGGAAAAAGCCAGATTCTCCCCAATACGTGCCCCAAGAGTTCCGACCGATCCAATATTCCTCGCCGCTCGCTTCATCCACGCCATAACCCACAACTGCGAGCTCGTGGTTCATGAAATTTAGCAAGTGGGATTCCGCGTATATTCCACCCTTGTAGTCGCTGTAGAACTTGTCGGTGACGTGAATGCCGCACGCAATCGGACCGCGCGTCGCGAGCTCTGCTTTCATCTTTTCTGCGTTCGACACCGGCCACCCCACGGCGTCGACATCCAACCCCCCGTGCACGTGGCCGTATTCGGAGAGCGTCCACCGTTTGTACCTTTTCACGGGTTTGCACGTCCCAGGAAGGAACGGCTGAGGTGGCTGACCTGGTGCACAATCCTCGCAGATGCCCATCGGCTTGCACTTTCCGTCTCTCGCCTCGTACGCCTGGCATGTCTCGTCTGGGATTCCGTGAGCCGCAATGTATTCGTAAACCTGCGCAGGATCTCCTCCCTCGCAGCTACCACCCGCCCTGCAGTTGATGAGCACCTGCGGAGCGAGTATAATCTCTGGGAACGTGGCGTTGCGAGCAATTTTGATGCGATCGGACAACGACGCGGTGGTTCCCATGGCCCAACAGCTGCCGCAGTATTGCGGGATGTGCTGATTCCGCGTCTCGGTGAGGTAGTTGACGCCGTCGACGTCGCCCCAAAACACGTGCGTCGGGAGGTCGTTGCGCACATCCAGCTGCTCGTGTGGACGCGGGGAGATCACGCGCTCGCCGGTGAGGAACGTCGCCTTCGTGGTTCTGCAGTGTTTGTGCGTTCCAGCCTCACCTGAGGTCCCTTCTTCCGGAAATGCTGGGGAGGCGAGAATAGCGGTGTACCTGCCCGAGCGGGGCACGACCCGCGCGGCGCATCCGCAGTTAAGAACGGCGAGCGCCGATATCATGAGGAGAATAAATGGAGAGGAGAGTCGCGCCATCGTGTCTCAGGGGCGCGGCAGCGAGTCCACGCTGACGAGGGTTGCACCGAAAGGGTGAAAATTCGCGGGAGCCGCGAAATCTTGTCTTGCGATCTCACTCGAGATCATGCTGAGATGGCGGACTGGCTGGCCGGCCCTGGGTTTTATTCAAAGTTCGGACGACCCCCGAGCCGGCTCCATAAGCGCCATACCCTAGCTGGCGTGATACGCCTGGAGGGTCCGCGCGCGAGGGAAGTCAGACGCGCGTCTGGGGGCGTGCGCACTCACACGGCGGGCACTCCTTCGTGATACGTCCAGGCAGCTCTCCCCGAGGTGAAGTAATCTCTGGGACTGCTGTGGACTGGGCAGCCGGGGTGTGAGGCTTGGGGAGGGCCAGTCAGGTTGGGTACGGAGGCACGGCCCGACGGTCGTGACACCAATCGAACGGAACGCGATACCTGAAACGCGATGTCGCGCCAGAACGGGGCCGGCGCGTCTTTCTCGTACGCAGGGCCCGGCTGGGCCCCGCGAGCGCATCCCCGCCTCGGTATCGGAGCCTGCGTTGCGACGGGCGTCCTAAAGTCTTCTCCATCCTCCACGCGGTCGAGCGTGGTCGCGAGGGGCGTTGGCTCGGGATTCGGCAAGTGGATGCAGGACGCGTACGCAGACTCGTTCACGAGCGCGTTCAAGCCGCTTCCGAGGCGCGCGGATAAAGGTCGGGACAGTCGCGACGCGGGCGACGGGGATATCGAAGGACGAGTCGGAGTTCCCGGGTCCTACGACCACGTCTACATAGACGTCAATAACGTGCTGCACGTCGCCGCGCACCACACCAAGACCGAGAAAGCTTTCTTTATGAAGCTCTTCGCGCTTTTGGATCTCAACATGCGTCGGACCAGGCCGCAGTACACGGTGACGCTGGCGCTTGACGGACCGGCGCCAATCGCGAAAACCATCACGCAGCGTCGCCGCCGCATCAGGCTAAGCAGCGGGGAGAAGGTGCCGCTGTCCGAGGATCCAGCGCGATTGCTCAAGATCGGCCTGACCCCGGGGTCAACATTGTCGCTGAAGATCGACCGCGCGCTCGAGTACTACGCGGCGACCCGGCTTCTGAGCCGCAACTCTCTTCCGAGGGGATTGCTTTTTGAGATATCCGGCACGAGGGTGCCTGGTGAGGGTGAAGTCAAGATCCTTCGGAGCATGAAGGCGAGGGTGTCAAACCCAAAATTCGATGGACACTCCCATCTGATCGTTTCGGAGGATAGCGACGCGCTGCTGTTGGCGATGACTGCTGCGCCTGCGGACACTTTTGTGCTTTCCTCCAAGCTTGTCTTTTCCGTGCGATCGTTCAACTCGGCGCTGGCGAACCAGCTGCCGCCGGGCGTGGCGCTGGATGGTGCAAGGAGAGACTTCGTGGCGCTCGCAGTGATGATGGGTAACGACTATCTCCCAGGTAGTAGGTTCGGGGTCAAGTACTCGTGGAGGGCGTACGTGCAGCTGCGCAGCGGCGAGAGGTCCAATAAATGGACAGATGACGGCGGCGAAGGCGGGAACGCGCCGTCCCCGTCTTCGAAAGTCGCTTGGGGACGGTACCGCGATTCACCTCTATTCCCGGCGCCGGATCCCCTTCTCGACGCACCTTTGTTTCCGGGTGAGCGAAGGCCCGGTAAGATGCGCCGCGGCGGTTTTGGTGAGAGCCGGGTATATGAGGAGGGCAAGCTCGCTTTCCGGCTGCCCCCTCCGGTAAACTGGGAGATGCTGCGGGACTTTGCTAGGGTGCTCGCGGACCCTGAATACGTAGAGTGGCAGGTGAACGATGGTCTCAGACCCCGCGCCGACGTACAAAGGGCGATCAACGCTGCGGCTGCCGCGGCAGCGACACTGAATCAGACGATTGACCTCGAGGATGACGAGGACGACCCGGACAATGAGCTCATCGATGCGCTCATCGACGATGAAGATGAAAGTGTTCAGAAGGAGCCCTCTTTTTCGCTCATCCCCGGGGTAGCCGGGGTGGTGCGTGCTAAACTGGACCCATTGCGCAGCGCTAGGCGTGCGTACGAGTATATCCACGGTGTTGGCTGGGTGCTGGAGATGTACTATGGCGGCGCGTGCCTCGACTACGGGTACCATTTTCAGTACTCACCAAGGGAGCATAACCAAGGGATCGCCGCGGCAATCGATAAGAAGGCGCTAGACGCGAACGCATTCACAGCAGGTACGACCGCTTTTAAGGCGACTAAAGCGAGAAACACAACGGATGCTGCTGCGGCGGCTGCAGCCGCTGCTGCTGCAAACGCAGCGGCTGCGCAAGGATCCAGCGGATCTGGGTCAGGTGGAGCCTCGCGCATACCCCCACCCGCGGTGGACATTGCCGATTTCCTGACGCTTCCCTTATCTTACGATCCCACGCTGGACCCGTTGAGAGATCGCGAACGCGCGGCCGTGGCGTACCTCAACAGGTACCCCATCACACCTCTAGCCTATTCGCTCGCGGTAATCCCGAGGGGCGGTCGTGCCATGCTGGCCAAGGGCGTGCGGCCGCTCGTGGACCAGGGTTCTCCCGTGCACCACCTTTTCAAGGACGACTACTGCGTGACGTGCATTAAGCATCGCATCGCGGCGGGTCCTCTGGAACGCGTCATTCAGCAGGAGTCTGGAAACGGAGGGGGAAGTGGAGGCTCCATGGGGACAGCAAGCGCCAAGGGGAACGGCATTGTCGGTGGGGCGATGGTCCCGACGAAGCGGGGTCGCGGCGCTCGGGGCGCGCGGGGAGGGACAGGACTCGGAAAGAAGGACGCGTCTACGGAGGCTGAGCGCTTGCTTGCACGAAAGTTTGCGGGTGGCGACGAAGCAATTCGATCTGCAGCTCGCGCAGGCGGCGATGTCGCGCGAGAGGCTCTCCGTAGGCTGAATCGTCGACACCTTGAGCACCTCTCGAAGGCGCCGCAGCATGCTCAGGATCGACCTCCACCTCCACTTAACGACCTCGAAGGCGCGGTCGCGCGCGTCTCTCTGGACGGGTTCCTGAACGAGGACGAGGAAACACTGCGAACTCTCGGCGACCAGCCGGTGCTCATTTGGCGCTCCGCTTACAGCGACCCGCCCGACCTGGACAGGAGTGCGCTCACGCCAGAGGAGGATCTGTCGGAATGGGTGGCGATGGTGACGCCCCCGGGATGCCGGAAACTCGGGCCAGGGATGACCGACATTCGAAGGTATGATGGTGACGCCTCCACAGTTCTGTCGAGGTGGAGCGTCGGCGGAGAGTCGCCGACATCGTCCTCCGAGTCCGGCACAGGTGGTCCGGGGAGGGGCGGTGCAGGCGGTGGGCGCGGCAGGCAAGCGTTCAGGAACGGAGGTGGATTCAAAAAGAGACCACCCCGAGGCAGAGGAGGCGAGCTCGCCCCGTCCTCGGCAACCGACCGACCGAACGATAAAGATCCCAAAGGATCAACGGATGCACCGGCGAGCGCGCCTCCGGCCAACCGGCGATGGAGGCGCCAACCAGCGGGAGCCGCCGCCAGACGTCGAACCGGAGAGGGCACGTCTGACGGAGCCACGGAAATCAAGTCCGATGACCCGGCGCCTCCACCGGTTCAGGGCGGTGATAACGGTCGTCCAATGACCCCCGGCGATTTCCGCCGCAGACGCAGTCCCGGCGGCTTTTACGGTGGCCGGGGTCGCAGTCGGGGGACAAAGCCGAGGGCACTGCCTCCTCGGATTGTTGGCTTTGGTGCTTTTGTATCTGTAGTCTTGTAAGCGTTAATCTTAGTAGTCTACCTTTCACTAATTCTGGATTCAATGAGGTCGGCATCCGACCCTGGTTCGTCCACTCCTTCTCACTCGTACACCCTGGCTTTGCGCATCAGGTTCGGATCGTCGAAAACGCCGTCCTC
>MDTE01063305.1_pt1 | contig 14048 bp, 6 predicted proteins | sample 811231 | NCBI WGS metagenome assembly MDTE01 (sample SAMN05326651, study PRJNA326480) | marine metagenome | isolation source: seawater | place: Indian Ocean: Red Sea | collected 2010 | reverse complement strand
GGCTATTTTTGAAAGCCCTCGATTCGTTTGTGCCACGCCTATTCCCATTCCACATTCAATAAGAGATTTTTTCCGCCATGATCACTTGTAATCTCATCGTACACAAGGGTCCCCCTTGTAGTCGTATACGTTTACAACCGTACCGTTGTGTTCAGATAGGGATACAAGGGGGGCCCTTGTGTATAGAATTACGACTCAATTATCTTGAATATCTTTGTAATATCTCCTTCGAAGTCAAATAGGATTGATGAAGAATGAATTCATTTTTCCACATTTCAATTACCCTCATAGACTTTGAATTAAATCTCTCTGAGTCATCCAATCCATCGAAAAATTGTAAACCATTACTTGGATGATCGCTATGTATTGCGTGCATTATCTCAATCTTGTGTGTTTGACTTTGTAGTTGATTTCCTATTTGTTTTGATTCACAACCAAATATGAAACAGAATTGAATGTCACCTGTGTTGTTATTGATTATCTTTGAGATTGAAGGAATGCTTTCCCAATATCTCTTTCCGTCACCAATTCCGAATTTCTTACATCCATGGTTGTTGTCTATCCATGCAAATGGATTTTTCCCGTTACATTTCTCAAACCCTTCTTCAGGATATTTTGCAACGATTAGCTCAACAGGATTAATTTCACCTAGTCCGAAATCTTCGGGCTGTTCATTCCACGTTGTTGCAGGTATGTTGTACATGTTTAGTACGTGTTGAATAACCAACGGGAGTAAATCATGGCCCATATCAATCAAAATTTTGTATGGATTATCTGCATATTCAGATTTGTAATTTTCAGCACTCGTGATTAGAATCTTATTATTCCACTTCGAACAATTGCTAAGTTCCTTCTCTTTAACTGAATCTGGCCTTCTTATCGTCACCTCAATCACCACCCATTCCTATTGTCATATTGGTCATAACCACCATCACGATCACCGATAGCTTCACGCTCAGCGGATTCATCATAATCATCCATTGAATCATTGTAATCCATTTCGCAATTTTGACACATCAACACATATGGTGGGTCTTTTTGCAATGTATTTGCACAATTCATACAGAAAATGACCTCTTTGCAGTCGGAGCATTCTTCGCTTTCATCATAATCTAGGTTAATTTCTTTGCTGCATTCAAAACAGTATTCTTTTGCCATTATATCACTTCCTAATCATATTTTTTTGTTTACACAAATTTCCAGTTTTACGTTTATTTGGTGGAAAAAAAATATCATTTAGACTTGTAACCCTAATTGATTCCTTTTCATCCAAAAACGACGGACTGCGCCTCCACACACCCTACGAAGGTGAGGTATATCAAGGGCATACACAACATGTGTCCACGTCGTTCACATCCCTTTCGAAGCACGATTAACACATCACGCTATGACATGTATCAATCCTTCGTCTACATGGGTCATTTGGAGGACCCATGAATACCCGATTGTCATGGAGATGGGTTTACAGTGGGCCGTGTTCGTCCCTACCGTTTTAAGCGTACACGCATTGAAGGGGACCCCTTCTATACGCGCACATTTGTGCCTACCCTTGTGAAGAGAAGGACTCAACGGTGATAAGCCGATATCCGTACCACACATCATGGTGTTGCTCAACCTGTGGTCACTGGGCCATTTCGTACAGTGGACCTTCATCGGCCGCTATCTCCTGCGAAACTGGTGGATTTTCTTCGCCCTCTCCATCGGATGGGAGCTTTTGGAACTCTACCTTCCCTTTGAGTTCGTGAAGGAGACCTGGGACAACAAAATATCGGATCTCGTGGTCAACACCATCGGTTTTGCTTTGGGTTTGGGCTTGCGCTACGACCCACAGACGCTTGACTAACTTGAGCAGGAAAGCATCGAGCAGCCGACTCGGTGGCGTGCCCATTCAGGTCGCTTTTGGAACCATTGTTCTTCGTGTTCGGGCTGCTCATCGTAAGGACGTTTCAGGAGTTCGTAGAGTTCCTCGGCAATGGAGAAATCACCCTTCTCTTCAGCCGCATCGATGGCCAGTTGCGCCATCCAATTGCGCAGCACATACTTCGGGTTGGCCTGCAGCATCGTGTCGCGGTCTGGCTCACCTTCCACCCGTTCCCACCAGCGTGCCAACCATCGATTCCACGCACTGTTGTCGGGCTCACTACCTTCGTAGAAGGCATCGGAGAGATGGACAATATCCGGCTGGGTGATGGAGCAAAGATGTCGGAAAAAGAGCGTCATGTCCACCTCGGTCGCGCCGAGCAATTCTAGCAGGTCGTTGACAAGCTGCTCGTCCTCCTCTCGAAGCCCCCCGAGCCCCAATTTCTTCGCCCAGGTCTCGCTCTGTTCGTTCATGGCGTATTCCATGTAGTGGTCCAAGACGGGTTGGAGGCGACTCACGTCCTCCATCAGCGGAGCCATGGACTCGAGCAGGCGAGCGATGTTCCACGCCCCGATGTGCTGTTGCTGGCCGTAGCGGTAGCGTCGACGGCCCGCATCGGTGGTGTTGGGCGTCCAGTCCACGTCAAAAGGCTCCAGCCAGCCGTAGGGGCCGTAGTCGATCGTGAGGCCATGAATCGACATGTTGTCCGTGTTCATGACGCCGTGGACGAAACCGACCCGCATCCAGTGGGCGATCATCACCGCTGTTCGCTCAGCCACTTCGGTCATCCAAGCGATGAGGCCATCATCGGTGCTCGCATCGTGATGCGGGAAATGATGACGTACGGTGTGATCGACGAGGGTTCGAAGCGTTTCGTGGTGGCCGTCGGAGACATGAATCTGGAAGCTTCCGAAGCGGATGAAACTGGGCGCCACGCGGCACACCACCGCCCCGGGTTCAGGCGCAGGATTGCCGTCGTAGAGCATGTCTCTGACGACCGCTTCACCCGTGGTCACGAGCGAGAGCGCACGAGTGGTAGGCACGCCGAGGTGATGCATCGCTTCGCTGCAGAGGAATTCTCGGATGGATGAGCGCAACACGGCTTTACCGTCTGCCCTGCGAGAATACGGCGTGAGACCGGCACCTTTGAGTTGCAATTCGAGGATGCCGTTCTCCGTTTCGACTTCACCAAGTGTAATGGCTCGTCCGTCGCCCAACTGGCCGGCCCAGTTTCCGAACTGGTGACCACCGTAGCGCTGCGCGTAGGGTTGCATACCAGCGACGGGCGTACCGCCGCCCAGCACCACACCGGCTTCGTCTGTCCGTTGAAGCCCCAACGTCTCGGCCATCTCGATGGACCAGAGCGTGAGGTGCGGGTCGGGGGATGGCGTGGGCGTGACCTTGGACCAACACTTGCCAGGAACCTGACGGGGACGGCCGCCTTCGGCTTCATCGCCTGGCGTCTCGTCCAAAAAGCGAGTATGCCATGACAAGGTGTCCAACGACATATCGCTCACATGGTCTGCCAATCGGGCGACCTATTCAACATCATGGGGGGTCAGCCTTGCCACTTGGTCCAGTCGTCGCTCTTCTGGGCTCGCATGTAGTGAATGCCGCTGCCCTCTGGGTGCTCCAGCCATTCGTAGCCGTCGGCGGGATTGATTTGGCCGTTCATGCCCTTTGAGGGTCCTTCTTCGATGAAGGTGTCCTCTTCTGCAGTTTTTTCCATGGCCAACCGCTGACTGAGCAACTCGGTGCGCTCGGAGGCGTTGACCGTGTTGCTGAGGCCAAAGTAAGCGGCGTTGTGGGCGATATGAACCAAATCTTCGTCGGTGCTGGTCAACAAGTCGTTGATGAGTACACTGATCTTTTCTCGGGTCTCTTTCTTGATTTCGTTGTTCGTGAAGCGGGCTGTCAAATCGCTCTTGAGCGAGCGAAGTTCATCGTGCAATGTTTCTGGCTCTTGGAAATACGCTTGAACGAGGGATTGCAAGTACGTCAACTCATCGACCTCTTCTTTGCTCAACTTGTTGTTTCTTCGGAACACCTGAACCCACCGGAAGGCATCGGGCAGAACAGCGGCTGCTGCATTCGTTTGAAGTAGGGTGAGCAGAGCGAGAATGATGGCCCCCCAGCCAACCGTTTGTGCCAAATCACCGGAAAAGAAACCGTCCTCTGGGAGATCAATCGTTCCATCGTCGTTGATGGTAAGTTCACAACCGGTGATATCGATCATCGTTCCAATCGGTGTATCGGGGCACTTATCGAATTCATCGGGTATTCCATCTCCGTCACTGTCGGATGGCAGGTCAACGATTTCAAACATGTTCGGAATGCCATCACCGTCGTCATCAACGCATCCAAAGAATCCAGCAACGGTGGAGTTGCCGGCGACTTCCGGACAATAATCCGCCATCACAGCCCCCTCCACGAACTGACCTACGCTTGATGGTGCTCGGAACTCAGTCCACGTCGCATTGCCCCAGTTATCGCCATAGCCATCACCGTCGATGTCCGACCATTGGCTCGCAATGTTCACGAAGGCATCGGGTGCGGTACCCGTGGCGTTGTCGCCATACCCGTCGCCGTCACTGTCCATCCACTGGGTAATATCGTTGGGGAAATCATCCTGAAGGTCGGGGATGCCGTCACCATCGCTGTCCAAATCGTTGTTGATGAACGGGTACGGGTCGCTGTTGTCGCCGATTCCATCGCCGTCAGAGTCCTTCGTTTCACTCGCATCGTTGGGGAAGGCATCGGCGTTGTCGCCCACACCGTCACCGTCGGAATCCTTCGTTTCATTCGCATCGTTGGGGAAGGCATCGGCATTGTCACCCACCCCGTCACCGTCGGAATCCTTCGTTTCATTCGCATCGTTGGGAGCCCAATCGCTGTTGTCGCCCACGCCGTCGCCGTCGCTGTCCATCCACTCGGTAACATCGTCGGGGAATTCGTCGCTGTTGTCACCAACGCCATCCCCATCGCTGTCTATCCATTCGTTGATGTCATTCGGGAACTCGTCATTGTTGTCGCCAACACCATCACCGTCGGTGTCCAGCCACTCGTTAGCATCGTTCGGGAAAGCGTCGTTCTTGTCGCTGTACCCGTCGTCGTCGGCATCCGGGCAACCATCGCGGTCAACGGTGGAGGTACCCGCAGTGTTGGGACAGTCGTCGTCAGCGTTGAGAATGCCGTCCATATCAAGATCATCAGGAGCGATGAACAAGAACTCCAGTCCGAGGTCTGTTTCGGTCCCGTCGGCACCCCAAAGGCTGAGGTTGACCGTTTCTGCTACGTTGCCAGCCGACGGCGTGGTCACCACGATGGTGCTGTCGTCAACCACCGTTCCCGTGACCAGACCGTAAGCGCCAAAGTCAACGGTGATTTCCTTCTTGAGGTACATGCCTGTGGACTTGTTTGCGTACTTGAGATGTTCATTTGTGCTGTCGTAATAGGCGATGTGAATCATGTTGTTGTGGTCCACAAAGATGTCGTTGTACCGGCCGACATCACCGGCGTTGTCCACGGTGGAGGGTTGCCAAGATTGACCGGGCATCATCATCTGATGACGCAGGTTGGAGCCGTCATAGAGCGAGGCGTGAATGTTGCCGAGGTCGTCGGTCATCATTCGGAAATAGGTGTTGCTTCCCGAGGAGGCCGTTTTGCTCCAAGCCGTTCCCGAATAGCCGGTGGCGTACTTGTACTGGCCTCCCGCTGAGTTGGTCCGGTAAAGGATGTGCAGGTTATCGTCGTGGTCCACGGCCATGCCGCTGTAGTAACCCACGCCACTCCCGCCGTCCACGGTGTACTTTTGCCACTGGCCAGAGACGTTGGAGACGATCATCTGGTCCATGTTGTTGTGATTTCGGTAAGTCACGTGGACGTATCCTTGACTGTCGATGGCGATGGATGAATCGCACCCAACATAGGTGCTGGAAGTGTCCAGTGTTTGCGTGGCCCATGAAGAGCCGTCGTGGTACTTCAGCATCGCTCCGTTGCACAGGTAGCCCGATCTTGAATAGGAAATATGAGGGCGGTCGTTGGCGTCAAGAGCGATGCGAACCTGGTCGTTTTGGATGTTGTTTTGCAGCGATTGTGTCGTCCAATCCGTACCGTTGTAAAAGGCGTAGTAGAGGTACCCCGTCGTACTCTCTTGCTTCAGGTAGTACGCAACGTGGAGGTTGTCGTTGCTATCAACGGCCATGTCGGTGTGGCGGCAACCGTAACAGTTGGCAATGAAATCATGGCTCCAAGACCCACCGGTGAGGGTTGAATGCCACAACTGGTCCGTGTCCCAGTTCACGTGGACGATGTGAACGGTGCCGTTGCTGTCAACCGCCACGGTTGGCGACAAACCGCTCTTGGTGACATAATTGGCCGTGGTGGTGGTCCAGGTGTAGGCTTCACCATCGCTCGTGACGTTTTGGAACGCCATGTCCAAAAAGCCCGTTCCGGTGATCGTGATTTCCTCTCCGCCGGTGGTCCACCCACTTGATGGCGAGACGGTAAAGTTGGAGGATTCGCCGGTGTTTGATGGGGGGTTGTCATCGGAAAGATGGCTCGATGGTACAGGGGGTAGGTTTGTCAGGAGCGGAGAAAGGAAGACTCCAAGTAACAAGAGTGTAACCACATGAGGCTGCTTGGCCATACCTCGGAGAGCTCGAACAATGATATAACTCCAATGCCACTACGAAGGAAAAACTAACCCCAGAAACGGCGCGTTCGAGCATATTCAACCTCAGCGTGATGAATGGCTTGAAGCAAACCTTCCTCGTCACCCATCCTCACCTTGACCAACAAACGGTTGGCAGTGGCTTCGGCAATTCCGCGACCCATCAAACACATGATGGCCTCAATCCCGCGATTCGCAACGAGATCTGCGTTTTTCATCATCCTGTCCTGGTCTTTCTTGTCCTCGGATGTAACCCACTTCTCAAGCATCTCTTGCAAGCCTTCTCGTGCACATGCCAAGCGTTGACCACCGCACTTGAGGCATGTGCCTGGACGGTCGATGGTCCTGTATTTTGCAACACGGAAACGACGGATGGCTTGGCATCGCAGGCAACAAAGAACGGCTCGCTCATTGGTGAGACGAAGTTTGAGTTGCTCCCGCAGAGCGGCGTTGTCCCAATTTGGTAGAAGCATATCGTTTTGCGTACGGTTGGACAACCCCAACGGCCCACGGGCGGTGATGTGGATGGTCAACACGCCTGATTGAAGACCGCGTAAGACATCGGTTGCGCCGTTGACATCCATGCGTTCGTGGAAGAGTTTTGAGAGCACTTCCTCCATCACCACCGTTCCTCGGTATTTTCGCAGCAGCGCCTGAAGGTTGATTTTTCTCGGGTCCACGCCATGACGTAGGACGCCGAAGACCTTTGCCACCTGAGCAAACCGCCAGCGAACTTGACGTGAATTGGGTACCGTGATGCTGAGCAATTGTTCAATGGCATCGGGTGGCGTTTCCATCAGCCAACCGACCAACTCTTCTGGACGAACGCCCGAAATTTGCAAGGAAATTCGGGTGGGTTCCACCACCAAACGCCCCCATGTTCCCGATTTGGTCGACGCCATGGCAAGCAGAAAATTCCCAAGGGCTTCGTTGATGGTCGAACCATGACAACTGTTGACCACCAAGGCATCGTCCCGTTCCTCCACGGTCATGACTTGGTCGGTTGGAAGGTGGCCGGTGGCATCGAGATGGGCGGTGACCGTTTCAGCGAGCATGCTTCTGGCTTCATCGTCAAGAGGGTACTGCGAAAGGGTCGCCTGACGATTGGGCACCAAACCAAGTGGGTCAAGGTCCGGCAAGGTCACCGCCGGTAGCATCCCCAAATCGGACGCCACGAGATGGCGCAGATAACCGACTTCTCGGGCGACGGAGGCGGGTACAGGAGGGAGTTCCCCAATCCATCTCGGTGCCTTTCCGTGATCTTTGACCGGAGCGACCAGCAATTCAGACTGTTCGGGGTCGGCGTCGACGATGACCCAGGTTCGGCCAGCGATGACAAAACGGCGTGGCGTTCCATCGTCGTCCTCTCCCGAAGCGTTGAGGCTTAACACAAAGGCTTCGTCGACATTGCCCAAACTTCGCCGCGTCACAGCATCCCGAACCCTGTACGTGCGCTTGTCTGGAATCATCGAGAGATGATGAGAAACCCACTCTCTCGTTCTTCCAGCACTGGAAAACCATCCGTTTGCGAACTGCTTCGGGATGTCCACCTGTTGATCGGTGTAGATGCGTGGGATGGCCTCATCGGGTGTGGAATAGAGGGGCAACTCTTCGGGGAGTTCAATCCCCTTTTGTGAGGCTTGTTGGCGGGCAACCGCGTAGACCGCCTTTGGCCATCGGTACCACGGTAATTCGCTGGGCACGGGTGTGAAACGGAGGACCCAGTTCTCGGCAAGCACGTGAAGCAGGGCCTCGGTATCGGTGCGCTCCCATCCTTCAAATTGGGGTGATGCGGCCAACAATCGCGTCGCTTCATCAATACTCACGGCTTTGAAGCAATGAGCCATGAGTACCAGTTGATTGGCAGCGATGTTTTGTGGTCGAGAGCGCCATTCCACGGGTTCGATGGCCCCGTCCATGGCGCGCTTGGCGATAACGGCCGATTCCGTCAAATGGTCAACATCCCAGGTCAGCACGTGTCCTCTTCCGATGCCACCTAAACGGTGGTCGGCACGCCCGACCCGTTGGAGCATACGGTCCACCGATTTCGGTGAATGCAGTTGAACGATTCGGCGCACACTGCCAACATCAATGCCCAGTTCAAGGCTTGATGTACACACCAGCCCTGCCAATCGCCCCTCGCGTAATTCATCTTCCATGGACTGGCGGGTGTCCGCTGCCAAGGAACCGTGGTGAACGCCGATGTTAAGGTCGGGTGCCAATGCTTGCAGGTGCGTAGCCAATGTTTCCGCTTCGCTTCGACTGTTGACGAACACAAGGCACGGGGGCTCGTTTCGTAGAATGTTGCACAGTTGCCGATAGACCGCGTGCTGGCGAGGGGCATTAAGGCCCAAATCCATGCAACCAACTTCGTCCTCGGGTAAAGGGACCGGTGATTCAACCGTCAGTGAAGTGGTTCGGTCCCCCGTTGTGATGAGGGGGCGGCCTGAAGGGGACAACCACTTCGCTACGGCCTCTGGATTCCCAACCGTGGCCGACAAGCCCAATCGCTGAACGGAGCGTCCTGCCAATGCCTCAAGGCGGGACAGGGCGACGCTGAGTTGCCAGCCCCTTTCTGAAGCCGCCAAATCGTGGACCTCATCGACCACCACCGCTTGAACGGTGGACAACATGGCTCGGAGGTTCTTCCCGCTGAACATCAACTGGAACGTTTCAGGGGTCGTGACCAACAAGTTTGGGGGTTTCCGCGTTTGTTTGGTACGCTGTGCTTGCGATGTATCGCCATGGCGAACATCCACCCGCAACCCAACGGAGGTCGCCAATTCTCGAAGTCGGCGGTCAACGTCGCGATTGAGGGCTCGTAACGGCGTGATGTAGAGAATGGATAACGAGGGCCATGCCTCCTCCAAACAACGATGAAACAACGGGAGTATCCCGGCCATCGTTTTTCCTGAACCTGTGGGCGCAATGATCACGCGGTCGTGACCACCCATCAGTTCTGGAACAACGTGTTCCTGGACTGGCGTGGCTTCCCATCCTTTTTCGCGCAGTGCTTTAGCGAGTGAGGGATGCAGTCGGGAAAACGCGCGCGACATACTCTCCCCACCCCCGTGGAGAGGTGCCCTACCCAGTCTTTTTGAGGATTTGGCTTTGGAAATCGCTCATCGGAACCGGTCAATCGTCGTCGACCTCGTCGTCAAACTCGTCCTCTTCGTCTTCCCAATCGGCCTCGTCCTCGTCAAACGCGCCCTCACCGTAATCGATGGAGGTCTTGCTTGCAACGGTAAACACAACGGCCAAGGTGAGGATGCTGAGGATAACAAAGAGCCAAGCCAACGGTTGTTCTCGCACAGAATCAAACCAACCAAAGTACTGTCCATAAGCGATGGTGACAGCGTGTTCTGCAGAGTTGTCATCGTCGTTGGCTTCGGGAACTTCGTTCTCGGCGTCAACCACCACGCGAATACGATCGACTTCAGTGGATTCCCACTTGATGTTGATGGAGTACAATTCCCCAGCATCAAGGCCGTTTACACGCACCGTCTCAAAGGCGGTCTCGCTTGAGCCTGCATAGAAGGCGACCTTGAACTGACTCGTCGTGTTTCCGCCTGCATTGTAGATGTCTGCTCGGATGTCAACGGTTGCCCCTGGAGCGATGTGGTCATCGCTCAGTGCAATGTTTCGAACCCGAAGTTCAGGACCAACGGCACCAAGGCGGACCCATTGGCGCTCAAAGTCGGTGTCATCGGAAGCCAGTTCAGGAATGGGGCTTGCTTCGGAGTTTGATACGACCGGGAATTGGTTTCCTGCAGCATCGTAGCCGGTCAGGTAGAAGCCAACGAAATCGCCCGCCCTCGGCGTGATGGTGCCGCCTGCGGTGATGTCGACGACACCCGTCCAAACGACGTTCTGCCCGTCTTGTTGCATGCCGAGAAGGGTTGAACCTGCACCGATGGTCATGGTCCGCGTGGCATCACGCATGACCCAGTGAACCATTTGCTTGGAGCCGGTGAGGTCGGCATCTTCGGTGCCTTGGAACTCCACGGCAATGCTGGTGAGGTCGTTGTTCGCGGAGATGTCGATGACATTCAGAGGTGCGATACGTCGTGTGACACGAGGTGCGGCATCGTCGACCACCACCTGGAGGGTGGTTGAGACCAGCGTTCCGGTCATGTCTTCACCGCGCCCAGGGATGTTGGTGATGGAGATGAGGCAGGTTCGAGATGGTGAGGATTGGAGCGTCGAGGCTGCCGAAAGCGGGACCTCCACTGCGTAACCACCATCAGCGGTCAAGGAACCGTCCGACCAAAGTTTCTCACCGTCAAAGACTTCGACCAAAATGCCGACATCTCTCGGCGCTGGCGTTTGACTGCCTTCGTAGACGACGCGCCCGGAGAAGCCCAAGCGGTCGTCCTTGCGAACTCGGCTACCATCGGCAACCGGTCCCGTACGGGGTTCGCTGATGTCTTCCACAACGAAATCTGTGGGTGAAAGCATCAAATCGTTCTCAACGCGGAAGGTGTGTTCCAGCAAGAGAATACGGGACGGTTCTGAAGAACCCAATTCCTTGTACATCAAGGCGACATCGCCCATCTCTTCATCGGGCCAGTCCCATGTGAACTTGAAATTGAAGTCGAGCATGATCCAAGGCAGACCTGATTCGTTGGTCGTTTGCACCATCTTGCTGGTTGGGAGAAGTTGGATGTAAGGTGAATCGGACCAGAAGGTGTTGTTGAGTCCAGAGTACGAGATGCTTTGAGCGTCCCTCGCAGGATTTGGTCCTTCGAAGTCAAACACGAGTGAAATGAACTCGAAGTCAATGGCGGTGTTCGCATCGATGAACCCGAGGCTGATGTGTTGTTCCATGCCCGCATACACGGCTTCGTTGTCCTCGTGACCAACCCATTCCAATCCGGTAAAGACCGCAGACGAGTCCTTGCGCGTTCGGAAGGTTGCGTCGTCGTAAAGGAAACCGTCAGATGATTCGAACATGAGCGTTTCATCGTCGTCGTTGATGGCGGTGAAATGCAACGGATTTCCAGCCTGGTCGCCACCGTCCCAGAAGTACGAAACGCGACCCATGTTCGGGTTTCGGGATGTGTCAATGGTGGTGATGAACCACTTTGAATTGGCTTCGGTCGTGTTGGATACCATCTTCGTCATGTATTCTTCAGGGTCAGCCTCACCGTTTCTGTTGAGGTCATGGTCGGCTTCAACCCAGTAATTCAACTCCAATTCCATGGGGTGGCCAACCTTGTCGTGCACCAGCACGCGAACGGTTTGGTCGTGGGCTGCAGCCTCGTAAGCATCGTCTTCGGGGAAGACGGCCTTTCGCTCAGGCGGTGTGGCATCAACGCGGTAGGTACGTCGCCACTCCTCGTTGGGTTGCTGGACATGGTCGGGGTTGCGTTCGTTGTAGGTCTGTACCTCGTAGGTCAGGCCATCTGGAACATCGATGTTGGGCATGTCGATGGAGATGAAGAACGAACCGTTGGTGTTCGTGGTATCCCTTGCCGTCGCTTCCACGTAGCCGTTTCGCGACACGCGGACATCAAAGGCACTGTCCTTCGGAGCATCGTCGGTCTCTTGGAACCACATGGCGCCGATAAAGTGGAGTTGTTCACCTGCCGCCACCCAAGCACCGTCTTCAACATCCTGAGAGGTGACTTCACCGTCGTTGTCACGGACATTCAACCATCCCAAGCCAAACGAACGGTTGACACGAAGGCCTTCATCGGAAATCAATGGAACGGGAGCAAAGCCTGCGGTTCCGCTGTCATCCAAACAACCGGTTCGGAAACGAACGTTTTCTTGGTCGGGCATTTCACTGGTCACAAAGAATTTCCAGTGGATTTCGAGAATACCGTTGCTTTCAAGGGAATACGAAGTTGAATCCATCTCAATGTATTGCCCTGGGTCATTGGGGTCGGGGAAAATATCCCCGTACTGCCACGACAATGTCGGCCAATTGGCCATGGAATTGGTCATCAGGGTCAATTCCGCACTGACCATGGAGTTGGCGTTCTCACCGATCACGTGACGGGTTACCACCTCGTAGGGCGTGATTCGCTCGTGCAGAACTTCGCCTTCAGGAATGGAGATATCAAGATTCACCGTCTGCATGGTGTAGGTGATTTGGAAAGACTCGATGGCGAGTTTTCCTGATGTTTCCGATGTCAAGTTGATCGGTATGTCGACGACCCCGGAACCCGAATTTGGAATGGCATCGTTGAGTCGCTGGAGAATGGTGTTGCTCGATGTCGAGGTGACGGTGAGCGGTCCGATAAGAGCGCCGTCTTGTGCCGAGCGTTTCCATGCATTGACGCCGTTGATGGTGATGCCCGGCTGTTCAGGGGCATTGGAGTGCAGTGCAATCGACAAGTCGGTCAGCGAGGGTGTGGCGGACGTTGACGAGGTCGACAGCATGATGCGGACGCAGAAGTAGTACGAACTGCCCGTCATTGATTTGGTTTGGTTGGGTGAGGTAAAGGAGACAACACCGTTGCTTCCCGTGGTGCATGTTGTACTCGAGGAATACCCGATGTTCACGCGCACGGTGGTTGAGGAGGGGCCAGTTTCGGTCCAATCAACGGTGGCTGCGACGACAGACTTCGTTCCGCTTCCAACATATTGGTAAGCATAATACCAACCACTTGATTGATAATTCGTGGTGTAGGACAACACGATATCACCGAGAACGGGAGATTTCGAGGCGCTCCCGTTGAGGGTTGCTCGCCACTTGATTTGGCTTCCTGCAGCTGGGAAGGTTACCTTCTGTCCCACACTTCCCGACCGCCACGTGGTGCCACCATCGTTGGAAACATCAACGCTGATGCTTGTGCCCGTTGGAATGGAGCCGAAGATACCGTCGATGCTGATAGTGTTCACGGCGCGAGAAATTGAGCTCGTTTGCCCGACGACCATCTGGCTGCTTTGCGTGGTCGAGCGGACATCAAAATGTGACCCGTCGCCGTAGGAATGCACCTTTCGGGTTCCTTGTGTGCAATAGTTTGTTCCTGACCAGTGGCAGGAGAAGAACACCTTGTTGTCGTCCGAATCTACGATGCCGTAGTGTCCGCCTCCGGGCATGGTGCGTTCGCCTTGTGGGATGAGCAAACCGCTCTGCAGCGTGAAGTGGTAGTGAACGCTCTTGAAGTCCGTGTTGTAGTAGTAAATGTTGTACATCACGCTTGGCATGCTAACGGAAAGTCCAGCCCCGTAGTCGTAGTAATAACTCGTTGACGTCATCAGCCAGGTGTTACGAATGACCGTTGGTGAAGCCGGGTTGACTTCCTTCAGGTAGTGATTCTGTGCAGAGTTGTCGTAGGTGCCGATGTACATCTTCCCGGTGTTGTCGTCGAAATCAATACCTGAGACGTAATTGGGGTAGCCGTAATTGTAGGCATTCTTGCAGGTCCAAACGACCTGGGTGCCTGCGGTGTTCCAGTCAACCTCCCACTTGTGGATTTTGTAATACGACCAGTGCGCGGTGTAGACATCGCCGTTGTACACATCGGCGTCAAAGATGTTGTAGAGGGCTGATGAGCCGCACGT
>MDTE01201906.1_pt1 | contig 14049 bp, 14 predicted proteins | sample 811231 | NCBI WGS metagenome assembly MDTE01 (sample SAMN05326651, study PRJNA326480) | marine metagenome | isolation source: seawater | place: Indian Ocean: Red Sea | collected 2010 | reverse complement strand
TGTTTAGTATTACTGACGCAGCTGGGCCAGTGCCAATAATTATGTAGTCATATAACTTTTGAATTTTATTAAATTTTTTTTCTACAATTAATTTATCTTTTTCGAGATCAATATGCATCTTGAAAAATTTTATTAAGTTTTTTCTTAATTTTTAAAATATGATTATTCTTGATCCACTCTAAGTCAATAAAATAAAGATCTTTAAAAAAATTTTCATTATCCTCTTGAGAAATTGAATTAATATTAAGTGAGCTTAAATTTGTATACCAATTATATTTTTTAATAACATCTGACATAATTTTTTCAGGGGAAAAAAGTGGGATACCAAAATGAAAGCCACTTATTATTGAACTTTTTCTATATGGATGTTTTATATTTAATTTATCTAAGTGATTATATATAAACTCAATTTTTTCTATCAAATTGTTATTTCTTTTCTCAAAAGATTTAAGATCATCAAGCGCTAAAAGGGCTGCTAAAGGATGCATACGTAATTTTAAATCATTAATACCTCCCGCAATCTTAAATTTTTTATTTTTTTTGTGACCTGGGTGGTGATTATTAATCATTTTTAAGTATAGATTTTCATCATTGGTTAAGATTGCTCCACCTTCTCCTCCTGAAATAGACTTATTTCCTTGAAGACTCATAAAAGATATATCTGCAAATTTAACATGTTCTATTTTATCAACCATCATTCCTTGTGAATGACTTGCATCCAAAATAACTTTTGTGTCCTTATCTAAATAAGGCTTCAAGATTTCAGAATTTACATGAAACCCAAAAGGGTGTGTCATAACTAATAAATCATATTTTTGAACATTGATATTTTTGGTAATAATTTCAAAATTTCTATCAATATTAAAATAATAAATATCAAAATCGAATTTTTTTAATATTTCTATTACTGTAGGAAAGGTTAAGGAGGAAATTAAAACCTTAGATCTTTTTCCTAAATTTAAAGCAAGGAGAGAAGCATAAAACGCAGCTGTACCACTAGAAAAAGTTAAACAATATTCAGTATAAAATTTCTTAGATAAAGATTTTTCAAAATCATTAACATATTTTGGATATTTTGAATAATCTTTTTTTAAAATTATCAAAATTAATTTCAAAAAAAGTTTGAAATTAAATCTTTGAATTGCTTTAAAAAAATTTGTTAATTTAGAAATCATGATAATTCAAATATTTTATAAAATTAATAAAGTTACAATTACCATTGTAAATATTTCGATAATTTTTTTTTAATATAGTTTTTTTCAAAATTAGATAACTCTTTTCTTGCCTTAAAAACGTTAAACTCAGTTTTTTTAATATTAAAGTTATTATTAATTTTACTTATATTAAGAAAATTAAGAATCCTTTTTTGCTCTCTTCCATAATTTCTAACAAAATCTTCAAATTTTATTTCTAATATATGTTTCCTATATTTTTTTGGAATTTTTTTTTTATAATTATTAAATTGTTGCATTATCTGATTATACCATTCAGTCCAAACTTTTAAATCATAGTTAGGATAAGCTAAAGATTGTCGGGTTTTCATACTATTATAAACTCCTCTTGGATCTCTTGTAACTAAAATGACTTTTACATTGTCAAAATAGGAAAAAATATCAATAAAGTTTAACATATTTAATGCTTGGTCTAATACTATGTTATCTAGTTTTTTATTTTGTAATTGATACCTAATAATCTTATTGAGATATATTTTTGATTTTTTTAAAAAAATATCCTCTTTTACTGGTAAATACATTTTAAAAAAACTTTGATTGTCATTACCAAATAATTTTTTTTTAAAATGATAAAAATTTTTTTTAAAAAAGCCTGTTTGTATAGCTACAAATTGAGGAAATGAATTGTAATTTATAGTTGTAATATTTTTAATATACTCATCAGTTAATGATAAAATTTTTTTATTATAAATTTTTGTACTCCTTTCATTTATGTTCATTTCTAAATTAATTAAGTTATCTACATAATTTTTGAACCTCATAATTGCGTTAGATGAATTATTTATTGAGCAATTTGTATAGAAATTATGATATAAGTTTAAAATCCCATCAGGGTCATCCATCATCCTAAATTCTTGGCCTTTGAATGGACTTTGATATTTTGTACTTTTCACTAAATAATCATGAATTGCACCACAACCACTATTACCGGTACCAATTGTTATAACTGTTCTCATCTATTTTAATTTTTTTAGAGATTTTTTGCAGTAGCTCGAAATTGATCACTTATTTGAATCAATTTATCAAATTTCCCCTGCTCTTTAACCTCTCCTTTCTCTAATAGCAAAATGTTGTCACAATTTTTTACAGTACTCAAACGATGAGCAATCATGATAATAGTTATATTTTTTCTAAGTTTACGCACAGCTTCCATAACAGCCTTTTCCGTCAAATTATCTAAAGCACTTGTAGCTTCATCTAAAATTAAAATTTGCGGTTTATGATAAAGTGCTCTCGCAATTCCAATACGCTGGCGTTGTCCTCCTGACAGTCGTATACCTTTTTCACCGATTGTAGTTTGATACTGCTGAGGTAATTCTTTTGATACGAAATCATGTAAATTAGCAATTTTGGAAGCATACTCAACTGTCCCTTGATTAATGTCCTTGTGGTCGATACCGAAAGCGATATTTGATGCAACTGTATCATCAGAAAGAAAAATATGTTGAGGTACATACCCTATTGAATTTTGCCAAGCATTGCGATTATCTTTATTTATAATTTTTCCATCTACTTCTAATGATCCTTGTTGGGCCTCCAATAAACCAAGAATAATATCAACTGCTGTTGTTTTGCCACTTCCTGTTGCTCCAACTAATCCAACGGTGCTACGAGCCTGAATGCTGAAATTAAGATTTTTTAAAGCTGTTCGAGATGAATTTGGATAATTATAATAAAGGTTTCTTAAGGTAATTCTGTCTTTAAGTATTAAGGATTCTTGATTTTTATTTGGAGTGTATGGTTGTAAACTTTTCAAGTCATCATAAATAGAATTAAGTGCAGGTGTCGTAAATCTAATCCGAATTATATCATTATATATTCTCTGGAGAGCAGGCATTAAACGATATCCGGCAAAAGCATAAAGAGCTAATATAGGAACTGTATTAATAAAAGCTCCACTTTTAGACATCAAATAAAGAGTTACTAATATCATTCCTCCAAAAGTGATTGCCTCAAGGGCAAATCTTGGCATCTCACCAATGATTGAAACTGAAGCAGTATCTTTTGCAAGAATTTTTGCAGGATCTGAAAATCTCTTAATGTAAATTTCCTCCAAACCTCCTAATTTTATCTCTTTTGCTGCACCAAAGGCTTCATTTAAAGAAGTAAATTTTTCTTCATTTACTTTAATACTTTTTTCACCAATTCGCGTCACATAACTTTTGGTTAATTTATAAATCAATCCATATGATAAGCTAAGTGTCAAACCAACCACCACAGTCAGTTTTGGATCAACTAATAATAATAAAATAATCAATGCAACAGTCACAGCGCTTTGAGTAATTAATTCTAATAAAGGTGCCAAACCTTTACCAACAACTTTACTAACCTCGGAGAGAATAGTTTTACCTATCTCTGCGCTATGACGACTTAAGAACCAACTATAAGGTTGATGCAAATAGCCCTCCAATAAACGTTTACTTAAACTATAATTTCGCATAGCAAGAAAGCGTGTCTGAGCATAACGAGTTAAAGCTCTAAAAGTTAGAGAAGATAGTAAAAATAGAAATACAAAAACACCTAAAAAAAATAAAAACTCATTAATTGTCTTTATTCCGAATACTTCTGAAAATTTGAAAACTTTATTAAGCAAAAGATTTGTCTCAACAATTTCAGGGTTTGATAAAACAGCTATAAATGGCATTATTGAAGCCACTCCTAACATGTCTAATAAAGCCATTGCTAAAATCATTACTAATAATAAATACGCATGTTTCTTCTCTCGATCAGACAAGAGATACAAAAATTTTTTTAAAGTTTTCATTAAGTTTTTAATTATTACTTATTTTATTTACAAATTTAATCATCTTTTCTTAGAGTAATGATTTTATAAATATTTAATGTTTCAAATGGATAATACTTATATTCAAAACTATGAAAAAAATTTATAAAGTTCTTGTTAATAAATTCAGCAATTTTTATTATATTTTTTTCAGATTTTTTGATCTTAAATATTTTTTCAATATAAGTTTGATTAAACATCTAAATAAATTTTTTACCTTTAATTAAAATAGTTCTATCAGATAGAAGTTCACATTTAATCCCTTTTGTTCCTAGGATATTTTGAAATCTACTTACACGTTTATAAATATCCTCACTATTCAACAAAGGAAACTTATTATTTTCTTTTAATCTACCGAAAAGTAACCTTCTTGCCCTGCCAATATTTTTTCTGAACTTATTAATTCTAAGAAGCCATCTAAACTTAGACCAATTAGATGAACGAGAGAGGCTATCGCTAGCGAGACTATCCCACACATTAACTATTTTCTCTGCTGCAAGCTCATTATCATCTAAATATAGCTTTTTGGATATTATATGAGGGAATTGTTCTTTCTTTTCTTTTTGATTGCCAGATTTAAAAGTATCAAAAATGGCATTTACCCTTAATGAGAGATCGTCTAAAGACTCAACACGATAGCCTAGTTTATTAGGAGGATGACTATCATGATCTGTTTTAATAGGAGCATATGTTATTAATGGTTTGTTAGAAACTGTTGCTTCAAGTGCAGTAGTACATCCATTATGCATAACGGCAAATGAATTATGCACCCATGGAGTGATGGACCCTTCACGAATAACGTGGACATTAGGAATTCCCTCTAGATACAATTTCCAAGCCTCAATATTTTCAGTAGGATGAGGGCGTAAAACGATATCATAGCCTTTATTATTATTTGCAAGATAACGTATGGCTTCTATAAAAGCGTTTGTCTTTAAACAAGCATCGGCGCCCCTAATAAATTCTTCATTTAATAATTCTGGTTTACGCTTATAATATCCTGATCTTTTTCTTTGTAATACCCTTTCGTAAATTGACAGAATACCATTAGCATTACTCATATTAGAAGAAACCAACAAAAAAGGTTTTTCAGGGGTGCTTTTTGGAATGCCCCAATAGTCAGAAAAAAGAGATTTCCATAGATCAACACGTGGAGAACCTGTTTTGTGTATCTTGGAAGAATGTTTAAAGTAATCCTTTTGAAGAGTCTGAACATCTTCAGTACCCCATCCAAAAACTGCAGAAGCTTGTCCAATCATTTGATCAGAAAATCTCGTTCTTGAAAATTCTTCATAACCATCAATATCCAACCCAGCCTCTTCATCTATGCTTGTAATTTTAAAACCTCTTTCTGTAAATGACTTGTATCTAGCAATCTTAAGATTAGATGGTGTAAGAGACTTAGTATGAAATATTCCTGGAGCAAGCGCTCCACTCCTCATTCCTTTTAAAATACTCTCCAAATCAGAGACCATAACCAGATGACCTCTAGCAGCTGCCAAGGTCGCCAAAAGAAGTTTGCTGTCAAGCTCTCTTGAAGTAATTTCCACACTTATATAAATATTCATGATGATAATAAAATTTTTCTGTACTTTAAATCTTTTAAATAAAAATTTAACTTCATTAAATCTTCTTGATAATCAATATCTACCCACTTTTCATTCTTAGAAATTAGACCATAGGTTTTTTTTGGAAATTTGATTTTATTTTTATACAAATAAGACCTATAAACATAGATATTTCCAGTGGGTAAAAATTTATCTTTAATATCTTGTGATCTTTTGTTTAAATCATAATCAGGTATCCAAAAATTATTGATTACTTTGCCTGAAAAAGATGAGTCTTTTGATAAGTGTATAACGCTATCAAATTTTTTATTATTTTCTAAAATTTTTATGGATTTATAAACCAAGTCTATTTTTCTTAAAGGTGATGTTGGTTGTAATAAAATAATATATTTGTAATCTTGATTAAAATTATTAACTGTATGAAAAATTACCTCATGCATTGAAGTATAATCATTAGATATTTTTTTAGGTCTTTTTAAAAAGAAAACTTTTTCTTTACTGCAAATTTTTTTTATTTTGTTGCAATCACTTGTTACTACTAAATCATAATTTTTTCTTTGTAATTTTTTTGCGTAATTGATCGTCCATAAAATTAATGGCTTATTTAAAACTTTCATAAGATTTTTATTTTTAATTCTTTTTGAGTTCTTTCTAGCCGGTATAATAATTAAATTTTTTTTTAACATTATTCTTTTCTTATAAAATCTATTGATTGCCCTAAATCTATCCAAGCATTGCTTGGTATAGGGTAAACACCAATATTCATTTTTTTTTTCAAAGCTTTATTAATTAAATCTACAAAACTTATTTTTTCATTTTTTTTAATTAATTTAAATATTTTGGAATTTACTAAGTACAAACCTGTGTTAGCTAAATAATTTTTTTCAGGTTTTTCTACAATATTTACTAAATGATTATTTTTAATTTTGCATACACCATATGGAATTCTATCCCTTTGTATTGAAGAGACTATAGTGATGTCAAATTTTTTTTTTTCGTGAAACTTAATAAGATAATTATAATCAATATCCAAAATTACATCACAATTAGATATTAAATATTTTTTATTTTTATTTTTAAGCTTAAAAAGAACTCCTGCAGTTCCAAGCGGCTTATTTTCTTCCAAAAAAGAAACTTTGAATTCTGGGTTTAATTCCTTAAAAAATGCCTTAATAATTATATTTTTGTAATTAAGTGAAATTATAAACTTTCTTAATCCATAATCAGTAAATTTATTTATCACATTTTCAATAATTGTTTTATTTCTAAAAGGAAGTAATGGCTTTGGTAAAATATTGGTATAGGGCTTAAGTCTAGTTCCTAGACCACCTGCCATTATTATTGTCTCGATTTCCTTATTTTTTTCTAAAAAAATATTTTTTTCATTAATATTATCCGAAACATAATCAACGACTTTTTTATTTTTATCAACTATAGGAATTAGGTTGATTTTAAGCTTTCTTAATTTCTCTATGGTATTTATTTTTGAAAGTTGATCGAATTTGATAAAATAGCAATTTTTCTTAAAATATTTTGCAATTTTAAAATTTAATTTTGCATTATTAAGTAATGCTCTTCTTACATCTCCATCATTAATAGTTCCTAACAAAATATTTTTTTTATTTACAACTATTAAACATTTAAGTGCACTGCTTTGTAATTTAATTAGAGTTTCTTGAATTGTGCTATTAGTTTTAATTAATATATCTTTCATCTTATTTAATTTTGAAACTGTTTATTTAATAATTTATGCTTATTTTTAGAATGTTTTCTAATGATATTTAATATTTTTTTTGATGATCCTCCATTACCAAAATGAAGTTTCATGTTTTTAAGTTTAGATCTAAAAAAATTAGAGTTTGCGGTAATTATTGATTTCCTAATGCTAGAGCCATTATTATTACATTGAATTATTGATTTATGAAAAAATCTTCCATTTTGTCTTGAACCAATATTTATTGTAGGAATCTTAAAATACGGAACTTCTATAATACCACTAGATGAGTTGCCAATAACAAATAAAGAATTCCTTAATTTTTCAAAATAACCATTTACACCTAAAGAGTTTACAAATGAAAAATTTTTTTTATTCTTTACTAATCTTTTAATGAAATAAATTTGTTTTTTAGTTCCTTTTTCATGGCCTGGTGAAGTAATTATTACTTTAAAATTATATTTACTTAATTCTTTTACTATTATTGAAAAATTTTTACTCCAAGCAAAATTATTTTTCAAAGTTTCAGGATGATATGTCAGGATTACTTGATTTTTATTTTTATTATCTTCTTTAAAATTATTTAATATTCTTTCAATAGCCAGTGAGCCAACATTGTGTACTCTAAATTTTTCTTCAGACATGGCTAAAACATTTTTTTTGTAATTTTCACAAATTGTAAAATGTAAGTGTGCAGATTTAGTAATCATATGTCTTACTTGATCATCTAGAGCTCCTGTTGTTATCTCTCCACCATGTATATGAAATATAAACTTTCTATAAGCTAAAGCCGCAGATATGATTGGTAATCTTTCGATCCTATCCCCCAAAATTATAACTGAATCAAATTTAAATTTATTAAAAATATTATTTACACCTTTTTGTGTCATTTCCAGAGATTTAACTAATCCAAATTCATCATCCAACTTGTTTACGGACAAAAACTTTGAACTAATTTTAAAATTTAATTTCTTAATATCTCGAATTGTATTACCATAATTTTTTTCAAGATGAGTGCCATGAACAAAAAGTAAATATTCAAATTTTTTATTTTTTTTTATTTCATTTAATAGTGGCTCTAGAATCGTCATATCACTTCGGGTTGATGTAAAAAAAGCTAATTTATGTTTCATTGTTTTCTAAATCTTTATTAATTGGCCTTTTAAAAAAGTTTTTTTTGCTTTGAGTCCAATAACTTTGTCAATATTTATTGGAGAAATTCCCGAACCTGGTCTTAAACATACTAGATTAACTAGGGAAAATTTTTCTCCCTTTTTTATATCATGTGCAGCAAACAAGGATTTTCTTGCAATTAAAATATTTTTTTTCTCACTTTTAGAAACAAATTTTTTACCTTTTCCAAGAATAGTTTCTGTAGATCTTATAGCTTTAACCATAGATATTAGTTCTTTTGGACTCAAACTTGCTACATGGTCTGGGCCAACCATTTTTTTTGATATGGTAAAATGTTTTTCTATTACTTTGGCCCCAAGTGAAGCAGCAATAATTGGAACTTGAATACCTAATGAATGATCAGAGTAACCAACATCTAACTTAAATTGTTTTTTTAAAGTCTGCATAGCATTTAAATTTATGTCATCTAAAGGTGTTGGATATTCAGTATTACAATGAAGTAAAATTATTTTTCGATTTTTGTTTTTAAGTATCTTAAGAGCACTTTTTATTTCACCAACATTTGACATACCAGTTGACAAAATAATGTTGTTATTAAAATTTCTAATATGCCTTAATAAAGGTAAATTGGTAATTTCTCCTGATGGAATTTTAATAAAGTCTAAATTAAATTTTCTCAATAAATTAAAACTGTCTATACAAAAAGGAGAAGATAAAAATTTAATTTTTTTTTGTTTACAATAATTAATAATTTTTACATGCATATCATAAGACATTTCTAATTTTTTAATTAATTCATAATGCGAAATTTTTTTAACATTCTTTTTTTGATATTTTGCTTTAGGTGCATTTTTGGAAACAAGCGTTTCTGCCTTAAATGTCTGAAATTTTACATAATCAGCACCCGCTTTTTTTGCTATATCAACTAATTTATATGCTTTCTTGAGAGAACCATTGTGGTTACCTCCAGCTTCAGCAATTATTATAATTTTATTATTCATATTATTTTAAATAAAACTTATTTTGTCCAATTTGTATAAATGGTTTAAAGTTAATAAAATTTGTAGCACGTATTTTTTTATTTACTTCTCTTAAATTAAAATCTTTTATTCTATAGAATTTATTTAACTCTTTTTTGTTTTTTATAACTTTAGACCATTTTTCTTTTTTAAATTTATTTTTGTAAAAATCTATTTTTGATGCATCACTTAATATATTTCTAAAAAAAACTTTTGAATGTTTTAAACATTGAGCATGGGTTTTTTGTAGAAGGCTTGCAACTGTACTGTTTTTATTAATCAAAAAATATCTTACAAATAATATTTTTCCACAATCAATTTTTTTACTTATTAAATGAATTGTAAATCCAAACTTTTTTTCTTTGTTATACAATGCATAATTTAAACAGCCAATGCCCCTGTATTTAGGTGAGCCTGGATGTAAATTTATTGCTGCAATTTTTGCCATGGAAATATCTTTGGTTTTTAAAATGATTGATGCTCTATAAGAAATTATAAAATCATATTTTTTTTTAATCAAAAATTTTTTTTTACTATTTCCTGTCCAAATAACATTGACACTTTTACAATTAAATGAGATGAATTTTAAGAATTTAATACAAAAGGGATCTTTATCCCTTAATAAAAGAAGTGCTGAATATTTTTTTTTTTTAATCATAAATATTTTTTAGTATTTTAATTATTTTTTTTTGGTCGTTTTTCTTTAGTCCAGGGTGAGATGGCAATACTATTACCTTCTTCCAAATAAACTCTGTAAAACGAAGGTTTTCACGCATGAATTTTTTATATGGATTTTGTAAATGTAATGGTTTCCAGAAAAAATCTAATTGTACTTTAGCTTTATGGAATAGTTTTTGGATTGATTTAAATTTTTTATTAGAGTTTACAATCAATACAAATACCCAATTTTGATTTCTTGGATCAAAAAAACATTTAATATTTTTAAGACTTTTTAGTTTTTCTTTATAATTTTGAAAAATTTTTTTTTTTATTAATAAAATATTTTTTAGATTATTTAGTTGTGACAACCCTAAAGAGGCTTGCACATTGGTCATCTTGTAATTAAATCCAACTGCTTCATAGTCATATTTATTCTTTCTCTTTCCAACATCAGCCAACATTTTTACTCTTTCTGTTATTTTTTTTGAATTCGATGCAAATATGCCGCCTGCGCCAGTAGTTAAAGTTTTATTTCCATTAAATGAAAAACAAAAATGCATTTTAATGTTTTTTTTAAAATTAAAAATTTTAGGATCATGACAAGCTGCAGTGTCAAACAATATTTTAAGATTATATTTTTCTGAGAATCTCATCAATTTATCAAACTCTAATTTTTTTCCAAATGTGGATACTGGCATTATAGCTCTTACAATTGATTTGTTTTTTCTTAAAATCAAATTTTTATTTTTAAAATAAGTTTTGGATTTTAATATTTTTTCAATTTTATCAATTGGTAAATTAAAATTTTCATCACAGTCAAAAAACCATGGGTTGGCATTGTTATATATAACTGCATTGGCAGTAGCTGCGAAGGTATAAGATGGTAAAATAACTGTATCGCCATTATTAACCCCAATAGCTTTTAAACCTAGGTGTAATGCAGAAGTTCCTGAATTTACAGCTACAGAATATTTAAAGTTATATTTATTGCTAAAGTTATCTTGAAATTTTTTTACTAATGGACCAGCGGTAGAAACAAAATTAGTTTTTAAACACTGGTTTAAAATATTTTGATCATTTTTTTTAAAATAAGGAATGTATGTATTTATCATTTAAGTGTTGTAATATTTCTTAGATTCCAAATCTCCATATTTTTTTGAATTTATGTTATCAATTATTATTTTTGTTGCGTTCAGCAAGTCACTTCCTGGTTCTAAATTAAAAAATTTTTTCATTTTGCTAAAATCCAATCTATAGCTTCTTAAATCTTTATCTTTATCAATTATATCCATATTTATATTTGGAAAAAATTTACTCTGTACTAATTTTGCTATATCTATTTTTTTATAATTTTCTTTATCATATCCCATGTTAAATATCTGAGATCTAAATTTTGAGTCTTGAGACTCGATTACTTTTTTGTACACACGAGCTGGTTCTCCTACCCACATTAGCGGACGTACCATTTCTGGGCCAAAAACTTTAATTTCTTTTTTTAAAAAAGCATCTAAAACTAAATGATTAAGTATTAAATCGAAACGCATTCTGCTTGAATGCCCATAAACAGTAGATGGTCTAAAAATTGTAATTTCAATATCATCAGAAAATTTTTTTAATAAATCATTTTCACAGTCAATTTTTGTTTTTGCATACAACGAGACTGGATTAAGTTTTGTTTCTTCATTTGCAATTTCACTAGTATCTTGAACACCATAACTACTTGCTGTGGACATAAAAATAAACTTTTTAACTTTATTTTTTCTAGCTAAGTCACATAATTTAATTGTTGCATCATAATTTGTAGAAATTGTATCTGTCTCAGAAATCTTACATGCTGCTTCTCCAACTAATGCAGCTAAATGAACTACTGCTTCAGCATTATTTAAATGAGCCTCTAAATTTGTTAAATTTCTTAAATCTTCTTTAATAATAGTAAGATTTTTATGATCTTTTACACTATTTAAAGAATTAGCATCAAAGGACAATCTATCTATAACTGTAACTAAATAATTAGATTTTAAAAGTTCTTCAACCACATGGCATCCAATGTATCCTGCTCCACCTGTTATAATAATTTTTTTGTTTTTTATATCCAATTTTTTTCTCCTGAAATTTTGTAAGTAATACGTTTAGGAAAATTAATTTTTTCCCATACTTTCATGTTATCTAAAATATACTTACATTTTGTTAAATATTTAGTTATACTTTTCATCTTAGTCTTAAATTCCTTGTGATCGATACTTACAACTATACAATCAAATTTGTTTAAATCTTGTGGATATTTGAATGATTTAACACCAGCTATTTGTTTAATTTCTTTAATTGAATAATAAGGATCAAATAAGCTCACGCTTATACCTCTAGATTTTAAATATTTAATAAATGGTATAACTGGAGATAAAATATCGACTTTAAGATTACCTTTATATGAAAGACCTAAAACACCTATTTTTTTATATCCTTTTTTTATCAAAGACTTAGCAATTAAAATATTGATATTAGTATCAGTTTTTATTGTTTCTCTTAATAAAGTTAATTTTGATTTGTTTTTTACTTCTTTCAATACATATTGACTAGAAAGAGGTATGCAGTATCCACCAGTACCAAATCCTGGGTGATAAGTTCCTACATTCCATTTTGTGCCAACTAATTTTAAAACTTCTCTCATGTTTTCATTTGGATAAGCTAATGAAAGTTGATTAGCTAAAGTAATTTCCATGTGTCTGTAAGCATTTTCTATACTTTTCACCATTTCGGATACTTTGTGAGATGTCGCCTCATGAAGATTTTTACAAACAATAGATAAAATGTCTTTAATAATCTTTGAAGAATTAACATCTGTAGATCCAAATACTCTATCTATATCGACTAAACTTTTCGTCCCTTCTACAAACCAATCTCTTCGTGGAGCAACACCATAAATAAAATCTTTTCCTGGTACTAAATTATGTTTTTTAAAAAAGGGTATAATTTTTTTTTCTGAACATTGTGGCGTCAATGTAGATTCAATTATAACCACTGGTCTGATTTTATTTTTTGTTTTAATAATTTTTATTAACTTTTTCAAAACATTAAAAAGTATTTCAAAAAAAGGTTTTCCATTTTTTTCTGTAGGAATTGCAATAAAATGAACATTAAATGAATCGTTATAAAATATTTTATGATCATTTGATGCTTGAAGATATCTTTTTTTTACAGAACTTTTAATATCAAAACCAAACCAATCTTTAAGTTCTGTAATTGGAAGTTTGCCAGAATTTATTGTATCAACCGTTTTTTCATTTATATCATATCCTACACACTTAATTTTTTTTCTTGAAAAAAAAGCCATCGTTGATAATCCAATATATCCTGATCCCCAAACAGCAATTCGAGATTTACCTTTTTTTAAATAATTTTTATAATTCAACTTTCTGTCCTTTTGCTTTTTTCAGTTCTGCCTTAAGCTCATCATATTCTTTCATTTTTGCCTTCATAAAATTTATTGTAAGTTTAGTTTTTTCAGAGAATCCCTTTGGTGTAAGTACGTATATATAATTAATTTTATTTGGGTTTTTATTGAAATTTTCTATCTTAACAAGGCCCTTGTTTTTTAAAGCCTTTAGACAATAGTTTAGTTTACCAAGACTAAAACCTAATTCTTCAGCCAACTCTCTTTGAGTAGAATTAGGATTTTTCTCTATTTTTCTTAAAACTTCAAAATGATCTTCTTTGCCTTCTTTATCTTCTTTCATATGTTCAATTGTTGAACAGAATAGCGTTCAATGATTGAACAGTAAAGCTAAATCTTAACTAAAACAAAAAATAATTTTAGTATTTAAAATGAGTATCTATATTTAAGGTAAAAATTTTTTTCAGTGCATAAATCAAGCCAATTGAGCTATTAGTACTGGTCAGCTACACGCATTACTGCGCTTCCACATCCAGCCTATCAACGTGG
>MDTE01041656.1_pt1 | contig 14050 bp, 9 predicted proteins | sample 811231 | NCBI WGS metagenome assembly MDTE01 (sample SAMN05326651, study PRJNA326480) | marine metagenome | isolation source: seawater | place: Indian Ocean: Red Sea | collected 2010 | reverse complement strand
TTTATTTAATTCTGAAAGATCAAAATTTAGATTTGCCTCTTTGGCAATCGCCAACGTGTGTAAAACAGTATTTGTACTTCCACCCATCGCCATATCTAGAGCGAATGCATTTCTTATTGCATCTTCGTTAATAATATCAAGGGGTTTAATATCTTTTTCAACTAAATCAACTATTCTAGATCCTGCTTTTCTTACTAGTTCCATTCTCGCTTTGTCTACTGCCAAAATAGAACCGTTCCCTGGAAGAGCAATACCAATGGCTTCCATTAAGCAGTTCATTGAATTTGCAGTAAACATTCCCGAGCAAGAACCACACGTTGGGCAACCTTCTTTTTCTAAAACAGTAAGTTCATCCTCCGATATTTGACCCGCTTTTACTTTTCCAACACCTTCAAAAACAGAAATCAAATCTACTTTTTCTCCATCAACCAGACCAGCTTTCATTGGACCACCAGAGACAAAAATTGTTGGTACATTTAAACGAACGGCAGCCATCAACATTCCAGGAACAATTTTATCACAATTGGTTATACACATCATACCATCTAGCCTGTGAGCTTCGATAACTGTCTCAACACTATCAGCTATAAGTTCTCTGCTTGCTAAGGAATAACGCATTCCAATGTGCCCCATTGCAATACCATCATCAACACCTATGGTGTTGAACTCGAAAGGAACACCGCCTGCCTCTCTTATAACGTCTTTAGCAACTTTTCCAAATTCTTGCAGATGAACATGCCCTGGGATTAAATCAATATACGAGTTTGCAATTCCTATAAAAGGTTTTGCAAAATCTGATTCGGATTGGATAACACCCGTTGCCCTCAATAGGCTCCTGTGAGGCGCATGCTCAAATCCCTTTTTGACTTGGTCAGATCTCATTAGAATTCCTTTTTTAGTTGCCGTAAGTTGCGTTGGGATTTAGCGGGCGGACTTGTGTCGAGGAGAGCGAGACTCTCGCCGTTTGATCCGCCTATTTTTGTTTTTTCCCTAGGCGACCAGAACGGCGACAGTAATAATAATACCTAGAATGATGAAACAGATGTCTAAAACAATCTTCTGTCTATTTATTGCATAAGACGAACCACTTGAGACAACATACCTATTACTAAAGGTTTTGTTTGGTTTGATGCCATAAGATTTTATTGTTTTAGACATGACGTTATTTATCTAGTATCTCGTATTTTTACTTTTGTCAATAACAAATAATAAGTAATTAATTTTTTCCTTCAAAGAATAAACTTAAAGAAATTTTGGCATTGAATAGATTGTGAGATTTCATTCTCTGTAGCCATCAAGTTCTCTAGCTGAAGGGTCTATTGCCTTGGTCCATTTTGGCATCCAAAAATGGGGAATCAGATCATCACTATCATTAAAAAATTGACTAAAAACCTTTCTATAAAAGTAACTTTCTTTTAATTGAGGACGACAGTGTCTATAATGATTTCTCTCCCTGAAATATTCTTCGTCAGTAATAATATTATCTACGAATGATTGAATAATCGTGTGCCATGACCTATTCTGCGAACTTACCCCATCTGAAAATGCACATTTTCGTCGCCACAACACCTCATCCGGAAGTAAATCTTGTTTGTCAAATGCTTTTCTTAATATGTATTTTTCTAACCTTTTTTCTCCATCGAATACCTTCATTTTTGGTGGTATTGATAAGTAATAACTTACAAATTCCTTATCTAAAAATGGAGTCCTAGGCTCTAATCCGTTTGAACTGATACTGCGATCTGATCGTAATACATCGAAAAAATGAATCTCTTCAACTAAACGTTCCGACTCTTTTTGAAATTCAATTTCTGAGGGGGCATTTTTTAAGTATACATAACCTCCACAAACTTCGTCACTCCCATCACCGTTAAAAATAACCTTACAATTACTATTTTCACTAATATATTTTGAAACAAGATAATTGCCAACACTTGCTCTAACAGTTGTTGTATCATATGATTCAATGTTGTAAATGACAGTTTCAATGGCGTTTAAAAACTCTTCTTCTTTTATCTCTATCTGGTGGTGCTTAGTCCTAAGGTATTTAGCAACTAGGTTTGCATACTTTAAATCAACACTTTCACTCAATCCAATAGAAAATGTATTCAATCTTGGTCCGTCATTATACCTTACAACTAGACTAGTAATTAAGCTTGAGTCCAGACCTCCAGACAATAAACAACCTATCTCACGCTCTGACATAAGTCGCTTTTTCACAGCATTTATTAGTAAAGTATTTACATTTTTACAGATTTCTGTCTCTTTCTCTTCTTTGATACTTTGCCCTCTGTAGAAAAAATATCTGTTAAAAGAATCAGGTTTTTTTGATGTCCACCAAGTCCCAGGCCAAAATGGAATTAAATTATTGCAAAGTGGGATTAATGGCTTTGCTTCTGATGCAATGAAAATCTCACCATCCTCAATTCCGATAAACCCCGGTCTAACTCCCATTGGATCTCTTCCTGCAAAAATTGTATTGGAGTTTTGATCATAAATTACGAACATAAAAACACCGTCTAATTCCTTAATCAACTTCTCAACCCCAAACTTTTTATATAGATGTAAAATAATTTCGCAGTCAGATCCTGTTTTCAAATCAAATTTATATTTTTTCCCCAGATTTTCATAATTATAAATTTCACCATTACAAACTAGAGTTATTTTGTTGTCTTCTGGGTGCTTCATGGGTTGATTTCCCAGTTCGGTTTTACCCATTATTGCAAGACGATGAAAGCCTAATAAAACATCATCAGAAACTGATACATACTTGGAATTGTCTGGTCCTCTATATCGAATTAAATCTACCTTGTCTCTGAGGTCAGACCAACCATATCTCTTACCTTTGTATGTAAAGATGCCGCACATTTGTGATGATTGTTTTTTGAATTTAAATTTTAAATTTATCTAGATAAAAATAATTAAAAAAAATTTATCCATTAAGCCAAACAGTTACAAGACAAATAATCATGCAAATTATATGCTTAATGAGGCAAAACTTCGGTAAAGCGATAATTAAAAAATAATTAATTTATTTTTAGCTTGACATTTTATTTAATACTTTAATAATATTTTAAATAACATATTGTTATTTGAAAATTCAGCTAAGGATTTTATCCAGAAAGGTGGAGGGAAAAGGCCCGATGATACCTTAGCAACCAGGAATTTATTTCCCAGGTGCTAATTCCTACCCAAATAAAAATTTGGGAAAGATAAGAAAACAGAATGCTGAATCTTATCATCCATTTTTTTCCAATCATCTACTCATCAATCCAAATTTGACTCTGGATTACCCACAAAGTTGAACCATTATAACAAATACACAGAAAAAGGAGTCTCAAATGCTAGGACTATATATTAAACCTCTTGTTGAAAGGGAATTGCCAAACAATATTGATACACTTCAGATACATGCAGGCCAAGAGCCTGCACCAGGCACCAACGCCCGAGCGGTACCTATTTTTTCATCAACGTCTTTCACTTTTAATGATACAGATCATGCTGCTAACCTATTCTCGTTGACTGAGTTTGGAAATATTTACACCAGAATAATGAATCCTACTACTGATGTTTTTGAGCAACGCGTTGCAGCACTTGAAGGAGGAGTTGGCGCTTTGGCCACCTCAAGCGGACAAGCAGCTCAATTCCTAGCCTTACAAACAATTGCTAAGGCAGGTGATAATATTGTATCTTCAAGTTTTTTATATGGAGGTACCTATAATCAATTTAAAGTCGCGTTCCCTCGACTTGGTATTAATGTGAAATTTGCGGAAGGCGATGATCCTGAATCTATTGAAAGTCTTATAGATGATAAAACAAAAGCCATCTATCTAGAAAGTATCGGTAATCCGAAATATAGTGTTCCAGATTATGAAAAAATTTCAAATATCGCAAAGAAGCATGGAGTACCATTAGTTGTTGATAATACTTTTGGTATGGCCGGATATGTTTGCAAACCAATTGATTACGGTGCTGATATAGTGGTTCACTCAGCTACAAAATGGATAGGCGGTCATGGTAACACCATTGGTGGAGTCATTGTAGATGCTGGTGCGTTTCCATGGGACAATGGTCGGTTTCCCGAATTTACCTCACCCTCAGCTGGTTATCATGGATTGAATTTTTGGGAAGTTTTTGGTCCAAATGGAGTGGTAGCAACAAATATTGCATTTATAATTAGAGCCAGAGTTGAAGGCTTACGTGATTTTGGCGCCTCACAAAATCCATTTGGCTCATTTCTACTACTGCAGGGATTGGAAACACTCTCACTTAGAGCTCAGCGACATGTAGAAAACACCTTGGGATTAGCCAAATGGCTTGCGGATAAAAAAAATGTAAACTGGGTGAGTTATCCTGGTCTAGATGACCATCCATCTCGAGATAATGCATTAAAATACCTCAAAAACGGATATGGTGGAGTATTATCTTTTGGTATCAGAGGAGGAATGGAAGCTGGAAAAACCTTCATAAATAGTGTTAAACTTGCAAGTCATTTAGCAAATGTTGGAGATGCAAAAACCCTTGTAATACACCCCAGTTCCACTACACATCAACAATTGACAGATGAAGAGAAAATAGCCTCAGGTGTAACTGATGACTTAATTAGAGTTTCTGTTGGGTTAGAGAACATAGATGATATAAAATCAGATATTAGTCAAGCTCTTGAAAAAGCTTAATTAAACTACATTTAATACTTTTTAAGATAATGGCGCCATGAAATTCAATTTTGCGATGTGATTGAGTTGGAGAAACATTTGAAAATTGCAGTATTAAACTTGATGCCTAATAAAATCGAGACTGAAAGACAGCTATCTAAAGCATTGGGTTATAACAATTACAAACTTGAGTTTACATTTTTAAGGACTGGATCTTATATACCCAAAAACACAGATCTCCAATATTTAAAAAGTAAATATAAATTAATTGATGAAATTATATCAAATAAATATCACGGATTTATTTGCACAGGTGCGCCTGTAGAAAGGCTCCCATTTGATTCGGTTGATTACATAGATGAAACTAAAAAAATAATGAATTGGGCAAGAACTAATACTTTATCATCTTATTATATTTGCTGGGGTGCAAATCTTGCGTTGAACCATTTTTATGGTATTGAAAAAATAGTATTTAATAAAAAATTATCTGGGATATATGAACATGAAATAGTCAACCATGAAGCTAATTTAATGAATGGGTTAAATAGAAAAGTAAAACTGCCAGTATCGCGATTTTCTGGCGTAAAAAAAAGTGATATCGAATCAATTAATGATCTAGAATTATTACTTTACTCAAAAGTTGCTGGATCTGGCTTAATCGCAAATCTTAGTTATAATGAATACTATAATTTTAATCATTTCGAATACGATGCTACAACTTTAGCAGTTGAATACAAACGAGATCTTTCTAACGGTATGAAAATTGATATACCTGTAAACTACTTTCCAAATAATAATCCCAATTCTTTACCAATTAATTGTTGGAGAACAGATGGAACTATATTTTTCAATAATTGGCTAAAATCCATACAACAGACTAATAATAAACGCAAGGTTAAGAAAGCCTAATCGCTTTTCCCTTAATCAATGAAATTAAAAATAATCAAATTTGGCGGCTCATCGATAGCGGACGCTAAAAGGATAAGAAACATAACTGAGCTTGTGAAAATTCGCTCAAAAAAAAGCAATTTAGCTATTGTAGTATCAGCAATTGGCGGTGTAACGAATATCTTAAATAGTATTGCTGAGAAAAGCATCAAAGGTATCAGCTTTGAGAAAGATTTTTATGAACTAATTTCAAAACACGTAGAAATAATAAATAATCTTTTCCCAAAAAATAAGAAAAAGGTTCAGGGGGATTTTGACAGTTATGTAGTTTTATTGAAATCCCAAATTGATAATGTAGAAGCGATGGTTTCTAATAGGTCAGAATATTTTGATACAATTTTGTGCTTTGGAGAAATTTTTTCTTCATCAATAATATCAAGGTATTTTTCAAATTGTGGCATCCCATCTGAGCAATTAGATTCGAGAGATGTTATTTTAACCAATGATAATTTTGGACAAGCATTTGTGCATTATCAAAAAACTTTTAACCAAATAAGAAATTATTTAAAAACTAAAAATAAAATACAAATAATAACTGGATTCATCGGCGCAAATTCAGATGGTAAAACAACCACTCTTGGGCGTAATGGCTCTGATTATACTGCTTCAATTTTTGGTGCGGCTCTGAATGCAAGCGCGATTGAGATATGGACTGATGTTGATGGCATTTTATCAGCGAACCCTAAAATCGTTAAGGCTGCTGAGCCCATACCGCATATGACCTATGAGGAGGCAATGGAGCTTGCTCATGCCGGAGCAAGTGTAATTTTTCCACCTTCCATGGTGCCAGCTCTATATAAAAACATACCTATTTACATCAAAAACACCTTTAACCCTAACTATTCAGGATCAAAAATTAATAATCACAGGAGCTTAGATAATAACTCTGTGATTGGGATTTCCTCCTTATCAAATATATCTCTTGTTCTTCTTCAAGGAGCAGGTTTAGTAAGTGTCAAAGGAACAATTGGTCGAATATTTTCTTCATTAGCGGGAGAAAATATAAATATTATATTAATTTCAATGGCATTTAGTGAACACTCTGTGTGCTTTGCTATAAAACCTAAATATGATGACTTATCAATACGAACTCTGAGAACTGAGTTTAAAAATGAAATAGCAAGGCAACAAATTGATAAAATCAAATTAGAAAAAAATCTATCTCTTGTAGCTGTTGTAGGAGAAGGAATGAGGCAAAACCCAGGCATTTCAGGTCGGGTTTTTTCTACCTTAGGTTTACACAAAATAAGTATTATAGCAATTGCTCAGGGTTCTTCTGAAAGAAATATATCTTTTATTGTCAAGAAAAGAGATGCGAATGACACTTTAAACATCCTGCACAGAGAATTTTTTCAAAAAAAGGAGCAAAAAACACATATTTACTTGGTTGGTATAGGGGACATTGGTTTAGAGTTGTTGCAAATTATCAGAAAACTGAAAACAAAAAACTTTACAGTTTCTGGAATAGCCAATAGTAAAAAGATGCTTCTAGGTAAAATAGATTTAAAAAAGGCTCATATTGATATCTTATCTTCCTCAAATAATTTTAATTTTAAGACATTCACAGATAAAAAAAATATTGTCTCAAAGAATAATATTTTTGTCGATTGTACTGCTAGTAAGTCAATAGCAGAAAGCTACCCTGAAATTATTAAAAAGGGTTTTTCAATTGTAACTGCGAATAAAATTGCAAATACTTTAGATTATAATTACTACTTACAAATTAGAGCCTTGGCCAATGAAAATAAATCAAAATTCCTGTATGAAACTAACGTTGGTGCCGGACTGCCGATAATCAGCACCTTGCAAGGACTAATTTTTAGCGGAGATAAAATACTTGAAATTGAAGGAGTATTATCTGGAACATTAAGTTATCTATTTAATAATTTTTCCGCAAAAACACCTTTTAGCAAACTTGTAAAGGGTGCAAAAGAAAAAGGATTCACTGAACCTGATCCTCGTGATGATCTGAGTGGGACTGATGTCGGAAGAAAGTTACTCATTCTATGCAGAGAGGTTGGTGAAAGAATGGAAATTGATGATATAAAAATCCAATCATTATTACCAGAAAAAAGTGATTCCATATCTAGTATAGATGAATTCTATCGCCATCTGTCCAAAATTGATGCTAAAATGAAAAGACTCATTTTAAATGCTAAAAAAAGGAACGAAAAATTGAGGTATATTGCAAAATACAAAGACGGTAAAGGAATAGTTAGTTTGCAATCAGTGAAAAAAGATCATCCCTTTTTTGCACTTAAAGGCACCGAGAATATTATTTCGATTAAAACTTCACGTTATTATAAACAACCTTTAGTGATAAAGGGGCCAGGTGCTGGAGCCTCTGTTACAGCTTCTGGAGTTTTAAATGATATTCAAAATTGTATAAAAATTTGATATGAACAATAAAATCAAAGTAAGTGTTTTGGGTGGAACTGGAATGGTGGGACAACAGTTCATACAGTTATTAAATAACCACCCATGGTTCGAGGTCATTGATATCGCAGCATCTGCAAAATCTGAGGGAATGAAATATTCAGAGGCTATTAAAAATTCTTGGGTTATGGAAGAAAAGTTGCCTTCAGGTATGGGAAAATTAGTAATTCGAAATGTCAAAGATTTCAATAAAATACCAAAAGACGTTAGATGTATATTTTCCGCTGTCGATTTACCCAGCAAACAAGAAACTCGACTCCTTGAATTTGAATATGCAAAATTAGGGTTTTACTTAATTAGCAATAGCTCTGCAAACCGTTGGACAAAAGATGTTCCAATGATTATTCCTGAAATCAATCATGATCACGCAGACATAATTCCGATACAACAAAAACTACGAGGTTTCACAAAAAAAGGCTTTGTAGCTGTTAAACCAAATTGTTCTATCCAGTCATATGTCACTGCACTTTACGCTTTAGAAAAAGCTGGGTTTCCCATCGATAAAGTGCAAGTAACAACGCTTCAATCTCTTTCGGGTGGTGGTCAAGCTTTAATCAAATCAAAAAAAATGAAAAATAATGTAATTCCTTTCATTGGTGGCGAGGAGTCCAAGACTGAGACGGAGCCATTAAAAATTTTTGGCACCATCAATGGCTCTGGTATCCAAAATACCAACAGACTAGTTCTTTCTGCTACTTGTACAAGAGTACCCGTCAAATTTGGTCACCTGACTGCGGTAAATGTGAACTTCAAAGATAAGAAGCCTACTTTAGATAATATTAAATCTATATGGGAAAATTTTAAAAGTTTTCCACAATTGCAAAATCTACCAATGAGCCCACAGAGACCCATTGTATATATTGAGCAAGAGGATAGACCGCAGCCATTGCTTGATAATCATTCTCAGAAGAGTATGGCCCTTACTATCGGTCGTCTCAAAAAAGATAACATCTTCGATATTAGATTTGTATCTCTTTCACACAATACAGTACGAGGCGCCGCGGGAGGGGCAATTTTGGTTGGAGAACTATTATTAAAAAAAGGTTTGATAAATGCTTGAAAAATCGATTAAAGTGAGAGCAAATGCAACAGTAGCAAATGTTTCATGTGGTTTTGATTGTATTGGGTATGCCATGTCTGAACCATCTGATGAATTGATAATTAAAACAAAAAACCACTCTGGTATAAATATATCAATTTCAGGTCCTAAATCAGATACAATTCCAGTAATTCCAGAAAAAAACACAGCAGGAAAGGCTATTCTTTCATTCCTTAACACAATAAATATTAATCAAGGATTAGAAATTATAATTAAGAAAGGAATTCCTCCAGGTAGTGGTATTGGATCAAGTGCTGCGAGTGCTGCGGCTGCAGTTTTTGGTCTTAATGAGCTTCTGGACAGACCATTGAAGCTTGAAGAACTCATTGTGCATGGGATGGCTGGAGAGGCTGTGGCATCTGGCAGCTTCCACGCAGATAATATTGCCCCCGCTATTTTTGGAGGAATTATTTTAGTTCGCAGCTACGATCCATTAGATATACTAAGATTACCTGTTCCAAAAAATTTATTTAGCACAGTTGTATTGCCAGACCATACTATAAATACAAAAGAGGCACGCAGAATGTTACCTAAGAGAGTTCCCTTGAAATCTGCAGTTTCCCAGGCTGGAAATATTTCAGGTTTTACCCTGGCACTCCATAATGGAGATTTTGATCTTTTGAGGCGGTCTATGGTTGATCATTTTGCAGAGCCCGTTAGAGCAGAGCTTATTCCAGGTTTCCATCACATAAAAAAAATTGCCATCGAAAATGGTGCAATAGGTTGTGGAATTTCAGGATCTGGCCCTTCCCTTTTTGCGCTTTGCGATTCTCATGAGGTTGCATCAAACGTTGGATCTGCTATGGTAGCAGCATTCAAAAAAAGTGGTCTCAAAAGTAAGGCATATTTTTCCACAATTGATACCAATAATCCTCAAATAATTTAATAAAACTTTGAAGTATATAAGCACCAATCAGCAGAGCGATGCAATTGGTTTCCGAGAAGCTCTTTTTAAAGGCCTTGCTCCAGACAAAGGTCTTTACCTGCCAAAAAATTTTCCGCAGTTTGATCCTGAATTTTTTAAAACCAAAATGACCTATGTTGAACTCGCCTCACAAATGATACATCCTTTCGTATCTGAATACATTAGTTTTGGAAAATTAAAAGAAATTTGCAGTAAATCATTCTCATTTGATCTCCCATTAATCAAAATTAAAAACAACCTGCATGTTTTAGAACTATTTCATGGCCCAACCCTTGCATTCAAAGATTTTGCTGCAAGATTCATGGCTCGTTGCATGCAATATTTACTTGAAAAAGATATCACCATTTTAGTAGCAACATCTGGAGATACAGGGGGCGCAGTAGCAAATGGATTCTTTGGAGTGGATGGAATTCGAGTAATTATTTTGTACCCTTCCAAGAGAGTGAGCCAAATCCAAGAAAAGCAGTTAACTACATATGGAGGTAATATTTTTGCGCTTGAGGTGGAGGGTAATTTTGATGACTGTCAAAAAATGGTTAAGGAAGCATTCCTTGACAAATCTTTAAGAGGAAAGATATCGTTAGGATCGGCAAATTCAATAAATATAGCTAGACTATTACCACAATCAACCTATTACGCCTGGGCTTACAATCAGATTAAAACCAATATTGAAGTTGTTTTTAGCATTCCAAGTGGAAACTTTGGAAATCTTACAGGTGGAATAATCGCTAAAAGGATGGGAATGATAAATACAAAATTTATTGCCTCAACAAATACAAATAATGTTTTTAGTAGATATTTAAATACTGGTAATTTTGCTCCTGTTACATCGAAGAAAACTATCTCTAATGCAATGGATGTGGGCAAGCCTAGTAATTTTGAACGATTATTGAAAATGTACGATGGTGATATCAATAAAATAAAAACCGATCTTTTTAGTTGGAGTTTTAGCGATAATAAAACAGAAATAATTATAAGAGAAATTGAAAATAATTGTAATTATTTAGTAGATCCACATACCGCCATTGGAATACTAGGAATGAATAAGTTTAAAGAAAACATAAATAAAAATAACATGGGAATTGTATTGGCCACTGCTCATCCCGCAAAATTTCAAGATATTGTAGAACCAATAATTAAAAAAAGTGTTCAACTACCAGATCAACTAAAAAAGGCGATGGAAAAAGAAAAAAACAGCATTGTTATCCCCCCAAATTATTCTTTTCTTCGAGATTATTTAATTCAATATTGAGGTGAAAAATGAAACTTGATACTAAAGTACTTCATGCAGCCATTAAGCCCGATCCAATTACCGGGTCTATCCTTCCTCCTTTACACCAAACCGCGACATACGTTTTGGATGAAGTAGGGAAAGATAAAGGTTATGATTACACAAGATCCGCAAACCCAACACGACAAATGATGGAGGAACACCTTGCAAAACTTGACAGCGGGAAATATGGAATATCATTTTCTAGTGGTATGGCTGCTGTAGATAGCTGTCTAAAGTTATTAAAATCTGGTGATCATATTATCTGCTCTGATGATGTGTATGGCGGAGTTTCAAGACTATTCAATCAAATTTTAATTAATTATGGTTTGCACTTTACATATGTGGATACTTCTGAACCTAAAAAAATTAGGTCAGCAATAAAACCAGAAACAAAAATGATATGGGCCGAAACACCCACAAACCCCTTACTAAAAGTAACAGATATTGAGGCGGTATCAAAAATTGCAAAAGAACATAACTTACTTTTTGGAATAGACACTACATTTGCAACTCCTATATTTCTTAGGCCACTTGAATATGGAGCTGACTTAGTTATGCACAGTGTGACAAAATACTTGAGTGGGCATAATCAATTAATAGGTGGAATTGTAATTACAAACAAAGAAGACCTTAATAACAAACTGCAATTCATTCAAAAAACCATTGGTGCAGTCCCCAGTCCATTTGACTGCTGGCTAACTTTATTAGGAATAAAAACCTTAGATGTGCGTATGAAAAAACATGCACTAAATGCTCAAGCTGTTGCTGAATTTTTGGAGGGTCATCCAAAGGTTTCAAAAGTAAACTATCCTGGCCTACAATCCCATCCAATGCACAACATCGCAAAAGAACAAATGAGTGGGTTTAGTGGAATGATTTCATTTGAATTAAATGGCGGAATTCCGGCGGGAAAAAATTTAATGAACTCTGTTAAGCTAGCTCAGCTTGCTGAGAGTCTTGGATCAGTGGAAACCATGATAACTCACCCAGCTACAATGACCCATGCTGAAGTCCCAAAGAGTGAAAGACTCGCAAGAGGATTAACTGACGGATTAGTTCGTTTATCTGTAGGAATTGAAAATTTAGATGATATAGTAAATGACCTCGATAATGCATTAAAAATATCCTAGTTGCTTCTTTTAAATTTTATTAATTCGAGTTTATTTTAGATATTAAAAAATATTCCCAACTTTATCAGAGGCTCGAACTATCGCTCTTATTATAGCAGAACTAAATCCCTGATGTTCCATCTCATTTAGCCCAGATATAGTTATACCCTTTGGGGTCGTGACCTTATCTATTTCTGACTCTGGGTGCATTTCTGATCTTATAGTAAGAGAAGCCGCACCTCGGGCCGTCTGTGCCGCTAACAATATGGCATCCTCTGCATGAAAACCAATTTCTATACCCCCATGACTTGCTGCTCTGATTGCACGGAGGAAAAAAGCTAGTCCTGATCCACATAAAGCTGTAGCTGGACCTATTAACTCCTCTTTTAAAATATGTGTGCGACCTAAAGAATCAAATATACTTTTAGTAGTATTAATTGATTCAAAATGGTCATCTCTGCCTGCAATACAAGTCATTGATTCACATATTTCCACAGCAGTATTTGGTATTGACCTAATGATTGGGACATCCATTCCTAATACATTTTGGAATGATTCAATTGTCACTCCAGCTACAGTTGAGACTACCATATGTTTATGATGATGAATTTTGGCCTTAATCTCATTGAGTAAACTCACTATATCTTGTGGACCTACAGAAATAATTATTAACTGGGAGGAGGTGATTGCGGCTAAATTATCATTTGTCACGTTAAACCCATCTTTTTGCATGTGACCTAGCATCGTTATATTTTTTCTGGTTAATGTAATCTGAGATGATGAAAATTTACCTGATAATTTCATTCCCTTAGCTATAGCTTGTCCAATTTTACCAGCACCTAAAATTGCAATATTATTTATTTGATCGGTTTTCATTTTTTCTCCAGTTAATTAAAATAATCATTCTAAACCCTAATTTGCCCTGTACCTATAACAACAAATTTTGTTGAGGTTAGCTCTTTAAGACCCATAGGGCCAAAAGAGTGCAACTTAGTAGTGCTGATCCCAATTTCAGCGCCTAGGCCTAATTGTCCGCCATCATTAAATCGTGTTGAGGCATTCACTATAATTGCAGAACTATCTAGAGTTTTTATAAACAAATCAATTGATTTTTGGTTTTGACTAATAATTACTTCCGTGTGATCGCTTCCAAATATCTGTATATGTTCAATTGATTCGTTTATCGAATCAACAACTTTTACTGCTAAAATACGGTCTAAAAATTCTTCCTTATAATCATTATCAGTAGCTTTTTTCACCTTTTTTGAAAATGATTGTGTCCTTACACAACCACGTACTTCCACGTTTTCTGAAATAAGTTTCTCAATTAATGAAGGCATTAGTTTAGCTGCTATATCTTTATGAACAAGTAAAGTTTCAACAGCATTACAAACGCCAGGTCGTTGAATTTTTCCATTCAGGACAATTTTAATTGCGCTTTTAATATTTGCAGAAGCATCAACATAGACGTGACAATTGCCCTTGTAGTGTGCAATTATTGGTACACTCGATACTTCGTAAATATGTTTAATTAAACTTTCACCACCACGTGGAATAATCACTTCTAATAAATTATTTAATTTAGCCATCTTTGCAATATTTGAA
>MDTE01002430.1_pt1 | contig 14051 bp, 8 predicted proteins | sample 811231 | NCBI WGS metagenome assembly MDTE01 (sample SAMN05326651, study PRJNA326480) | marine metagenome | isolation source: seawater | place: Indian Ocean: Red Sea | collected 2010 | reverse complement strand
TATTATTATTATTATTATTATTATTATTATTATTATTATTATTATTATTTAATTTTTATAGCTCTTCACGATCGTTTTCATGATCGTTTTCATGATCGTTTTCATGATCGTTTTCATGATTGTTTTCATCATCGCTGTCACTGGAAGGTTCATTTATAATAGGTTCTATAGGTGTTTCTTCTGAACTCGTTGGTGTAGCAAGTGTGTCTGTATCCATAGGAGATAAGTCGTTATTATCACTTAGTGTATCATTAGTAGTAATAGTCGTAGTGCCGGTAGAAATGATAGTATTTTCATTTATATTTTGAATTGTATTATCAATTATATTTTCTACAATAGAGTTAGTATTAACAGGACTGTTATAGTTAAATCTACTATATCTGTTGTATCTATTGTATCTATTATAATTATTTTCAGTAGGAGAGTTTAAATTTGGTATAGTTTCAACATAATCGTATCTATAATTTCTAATACTATTACTATTGAATATACTTGGAATTCTATTTCTAAAAGTATTGGTTGTTAATTGTATTCTACCGAACAAAGGGTTTTCTTCAACAAATTGTTTTAACTTTTTTTTCATCAAAACCTTATAAAAGTTTCTTTTCGAAGGATTATAGGAATAGTTACAATATAAATTTATTTTCAACAAGAAACCAAGTTTTTCAACTACATCTTTTTTAGGAAATCGTCTATGTATCACTATAGACGATGTTATTTTTTTATATTTATCTAAAATATCAATAATATCATTATATTTTTTTTCTTGTCTGGTATCATCATAATAGGTTTTAATAAGTTCGTCGCGTATAACAGATTCATAATTCAATAATATTATATCTGTGTCAAAGTTACTTTGGAAATATAAATGCAGTAATACAGGCAATTTAATTTGTAAATTTTTTATAAAAAAATAAATATTATACAAATTATGAAGTGAAAAAGGAACATTTGTATATGGATTCCTAGAACATTTTGGTTCAACAAACATAGCATAAGAATAACATAAATTAGTGTTAATAATTTTAATTAAATCAAATACAAGAAATTTATAATTAACATTATCTTCAACAATACTAATAAGATGTTCCTTTCTATGTTTAGTAAACGGCGTTAGATTTAAATCTTGATCGTTATCATGTTGCTTTAGTTTTAGATATGTTTTTTTAGTGTAGAATTTTCTGAAAAAGTTACATAATAATTGGGCCTTAGTAAAATAAGAAAATAAATTATCTTTATTTTGAATATTAATAAATGTGTTTTCAAGCATATCACTTAGGCATTTAAATTTAGGTTTATAATAAAAAGAAGAAAAGAAAAACTGTTCTATATAAGCATGTTGTATTCCGTCACTTGATAAAATAGAAAAATCTTTTTCAAAAGGATTTTTTATCTGTATATGCGGAGCAATTATTTTAAAACATAATATTATCAATGGCTCTTTTTTTTCATTCATAATATAAGTATGTATATTATATATAATATATATTTATGTAGTTTACATATTAATGCTATAATCATCATCATCGTCAGCTATGTTTACGGAAGATATATTTGAAATATTATTATTCATTATCATATTTGTTTTAGAGCATGGATCCTTTGGATCATCTAAATTGGCAAATAATGAATTAATTTCTTCATTTTTGGTAGTATCTTTTTCGGTTTCAGCAGTTAGCACTTTAAATTCTTTAATGTCTAAATACAAATCGCATGCATTTGTGCCATAATATCCTTTTTGTCCGCACATTATATTACCTGATACACCTCTCATAATATCTAATTCGGCGTGTTTCGCTGCTTTAATAAACATCTCGGGTGTTTCTTCAAAAGAGGCCTTAGCCAAAGGACCAATATTATCATTATTGATACCATGACGAAATATAGAAACCATTTTGGAGTTATAGGTCATTCTATCGCATAGTACGGATAGATGATGTTCATTAATATAGGTACCACTATCTTCCAATACTTCAATAAATTCTTTATATATGGATTGCCTGGCTGCTTCAATACCTAACACTTGATAAATTTCTGGAATACTGTTAGAATATGTTTTTGTATTATCAATATATTGAAGCCCCAAAATATCGGTAAGATTAGTACCTATAGTATCTAGGACCCATGTGTCAACCGCTTCATATTTTCCTTCTTTAAATGATAGAACACCTGGATTTTTCCTAATAAGTACTTTTTTAATTTTTTTAATACCTCGAAGCATAATATTATCCATGAGTTGTTCTTGAAAGTTTTGCAAATAGTAAATTTCATCGGATTGATCTAGTGGATTGCTCGCCATATTTTTTTTCTTTTGGGATAATTTATTTGTTCTAATACGAATAACAAGATTATCTGAGTTAAAATCACTGTATATACATGAAATATCGTCTTTGTAACTATTTTTAATAGCAAAATTAATATCATCCATGGTAATATTTTTCTCTAACATGGCCTCTTTATCGATAACAATTCTAAGGATCCATTTAGATTTTTCCTTTTCCTGTTTAGTAACGCCTTTAGCTTGGTGTATAATATCTTCAAATTCATTAAACATTTTCAATAGTGTATCATCGGATGTAATAGTAGTAGAACTATCCTTTGGATCAAAACATATTTCAATCCTATTTACAACATCTCGCAATTTTGTATCTTCTATAGTATTACTTATCGCCATAGCTCGTTCCCTGTCTTCACGATCTTGTTCTTTTAAATAAATAGTTACTGAAGGCTTTTTAATATTTTCAGAAAGAGATAATATTTCTTCAACTCTTGGAACACCTCGTGTAGCAGTAGATTTACTGGCAACGCCCGCAAAATGAAATGTATTGAGTGTCATCTGTGTAGTAGGTTCACCTATTGACTGGGCTGCTATCATTCCTACCATTTCACCAGGTGAAACAATTGCCTTTTTATAATAATATTCTATTTTGGCTAGTAATTGTATAAGTGATTTTCTGTTGAAACGTTTAATCATAAGTAGTTCTGTAGGACTTAGATAATAATAATACATATATTTAAACAAATAATTGGGCTTAAGATAATAATTGTTATTTAATGAAGCCATGGTGTTATCAAGTAGTTCAAATGCTTCTAGTGGAGTTATATCAACCATGGAATTACTTTGAATATGGCATTGATTTTTAGTATTATTAATAATGTGTGAAAATGCGACAGGACATTGAACGTCATCATTTTCTTTATTCTTAAAAACATTTTTAATAATATTAGATTGTGCGTATACAAATTCATCGATAGTTTTTTTACATCTCGTATTAAGTGCTTCTTCTTGTTTTTTAATTCGTTTAAGAGTAGGCTTTGTGTATGATGTAGTAAATATTTTATCTTTTAAGTTGTCGCTAGGCATTTGAAAATGAGCGTAAATTTCTTCCACAGACATACTAGCAATACGAAACTTTTGATTTTCAACTTTAATCGTATCAAAACCATTATCGCCATAAAGAAACTGAACGATCTTGTTTTTATTATTTCTAACGGTCATATCATATGTGACCATTAAATCTTCTAGTCCTTTAATTAATCTTCGTTGTACGTATCCAGTTGTGGAGGTTTTAACAGCAGTGTCAATCAACCCTGTTCTACCACCCATTGCATGAAAGAATAGTTCTTGAGGAGTTAATCCGCTAATAAAACTGTTTTCTACAAATCCACGAGCTCCAGGTGAATCATCGTATTTTGAATAATGGGGCAATGTTCTACTATCAAATCCATACGGAATTCTTTTTCCATCTACATTTTGTTGCCCTAAGCAAGAAATCATTTGAGATATATTTAGATCAGAACCTTTTGAACCACAAACGGCCATAGCCACAAATCTATTATCTTTCGACAAACTTTTTCTTCCTATTTTTCCAGTAATGTTCGCGGCTTCATTAAGTATATCATTTACCTGTGTTTCAAATTCATCTACATTTGTTTTACCGGTTTTATTATCAAATATACCCATTCTTGTTTCATCGATTAACTGTTGAACTTCTTGTTTTTTCTTAGTAATGGTATCATTAATGGCTTCATTGGTAACATCATTAGCGATTAAATCACTAATTCCAACACTATATCCACTAACTTTCATATATTCATTAACAATGTTTTGCAAATTATCAATAAATTCTTGCGCGGGTTGACTACCAAAGTCATTAAATATTCTTTGAATAAGTCCTTTTCCACCGCCACCTAAAATAGCTTTTTCTATTTGTCCTCTTTTAATTTTACCATTAATAATTTCTAATACATTGTTTGAGGTTTCATAATCTTCATTATCATCAAATCCTTTTGTTTTATATTTCAATGATAAAGGAGGAAATATTTGTGAAAGAATATCAAACGTAGTTTTTGAAGATTTTATTAAAGAAACATCTACATTTTTAAGAGGCATAAGTAAATTCATAATATCTCTTTGTGTTAAAGATATTTCACTAATTTTTCTAGTAAATCTATATATACCTAGCAATGAATCTTGAAATACTCCGATAATAGGCTTATTGTTTGCAGGACTAATAAACTGATAAGGTACTGCAGCCAATGTTTTTAGTTCTACTTCTGCTTCAATAGATTGAGGCGCATGTAAATTCATTTCATCCCCATCAAAATCTGCATTATATGGTTTTGTTACAGCAACATTTAATCTAAAGGTATCAGCTTGTGGCATAATTCTAGCGATATGACACATCATACTCATTCTATGTAAGGTGGGTTGCCTATTGAAAAGCACTCCATCTCCGTTCATAATATGACGATGTAGAATATCTCCTTCTTCTAATCTAATAGAATTACGATCCACGTATCTTAATGATATATTTTCACCATTTTTTTTTTCAAGTACCTTTGCTCCAGGGTATTCATCTGGTCCATTTTGCATTAGTTTTAAAAGGAATTGCTTGTTTCTACTATTTACAGGTTCTGGTTTTGTTAAATTTTTAGCTATTTTCATAGGAATACCCAGTTCTTGAATAGATAAATTAGGATCTGGAGTAATTACAGATCTCGCAGAATAATCAACTCTTTTTCCCATTAAATTACCTCTTACACGACCTGTTTTTCCATTTAATCGTTCTTTTATCGACTTTAATGGCCTACCTGAACGTTGAGCCACAGATGCCACGCCTGGTATTTTATTATCAACCATTGTAGCCACATAATACTGTAATAGCGTAGTCCAATCGTCTATTATATTTGAAGCAGCATTTGATTCTAATTTTTCTTGCAATGTTTTATTTGCTTTAATAATATTTACTAAAATATGTGAAATGTCATCTTCACTTCTTTGTTGCGAATCATGTTTTACGGAGGGTCTAACAGATGGAGGAGGTACAGCTAAAACCTGACAAATCATCCAATCTGGTCGCGAAAATATTGGGCTAAATCCCATAAAATTAACATCTTCATCGCTTATTCGTCGAAACATTTTAATTACCATTTCAGGATGTAATTTAATATTTAGTTTTTCTTCTTTTGTTTCTGGTTCATCTGCACCTGGTAAGCTATCCCATTCGGCAAACAAACTGGCTAATCCTTCTTTTTTAATTTTTGATGGTTGTTTACATCCACATCCATCTTCAGATTCATCTCCACATCTTTTAACTTTGCTACATAAATGAAATATCGTATTCCATCTAGCCTCGTGAGAATATGCATTCACAATATATTCGTATTTTTCTTTTGAAATCAATAACTTACTGCATTTAAAACATACGCATCTTAAAATTTTAATAACTGTACTAAGATATTGAATGTAGAAAACAGGTCTCGCCAATTCAATATGACCGAAATAACCAGGCGTTTTCATATAATCGTATCCATCGGTAGGACACACTAATCCTGGTTCTAATACACCCATCCTAGGATCAAACAATCCACCTATAACTGGTTTGTTATTTATATAGGTATCTCTTGATGCAATTTCTGCAACAGAACCTTTTCTAATTTCATCTGGTGATAATATGCTAAACTGTATTCCTATTATATTTGATGTTCTTGTATCGTGTTTATTTCTTTTATCCATCTTATTATAATAATAGAATTAATTTTAGATTGTTTTTCAATTTTTTTAAGAAAATTTTATAAAAATTGATTTATAAAATGAAATAAATAATATATTATAACATATTACAATGCCATCGGATTCGAAAAAGAAACGATACAACCTGAGAAATAAAAAAACCCAAGAAAAAGAAAAAGAACGTAAAAAACATTCAGATGATGACGGCAATGGAGCCGATGATGAAGTAGATGAAGAAGAAGAATTTGATAGTGCAACATATAAAAAGTTTTTGCAGAAGTTGTTTCCTTCTAAGGATTCAAATGAAAAAATAAGTAAAGAAGAGAAACAAAAGGTGTTTGAAAAAATGAAAAAACCTTCTAAAACCGATAAAAATGAAACGATTTATTTAGAAGAAGCATTTATTCCCTATAAAAAATGTAGTGTATCTGAGTTAAAGGGTGAGATCAAAAATAGAGGAATTAAAGGTGTTACAACGAAAGATAAAAAAGAATTAATTAAAATTTTGGAAGACTTTGATGAAAAAATGGAAGAAGAGGAGGAAGAAGATAGTGACTATGAAACTGAGGAAGAAGATAGTGACGATGAAGATGACGAAGAAGAAGAAGATAGTGACGATGAAGAAGATGAAGAAGATGAAGAAGATGAAGAATTAGAGGGACAAAAATTCAATATTGTGTTTACTATTGGAAATCCTACTGAGGAAGAAGATAGTGAAAGCGAAACAGAAGATGAAGAGGAGGAGGAAGAGGAGGAAGAAGAGGAGGAGGAAGAGGAGGAGGAGGAAGAAGATAGTTCTAAAGATAAAAAATCAAAAAAAGATAAAGAAAAATCAAGTAAAAAGCCAGTAAAAAAAGATGAAAAATATTACAAATCAGAAATGGATTTGATTGATAGATTTTCAACAATGGCTAAAGAACTAATGAAAGATAATAAAGGTTCAGATACACTAAAAGAAATTCTAGATATGAATAAAGATCAAAAAGAATATTTAAAACAATCCCAAAAAAAATCAGAAAAAAAGAAGCGAACAAAAAATACAAATAAGTTTAAAAAGATTATAAAAGAGAAAGGAGATATGAATGACTATACCTTTTTCAAGAAACTATCTGTAACAGAGCAAGAAAAAATGCTAGTTCAAATGGAATCATTAAATAAACTAATTAAAACGGATAAGCCTTATAGAATGCAGCTGTTAGAGGCGGATATTCCGGATCATTTCAAGGCTTGCGCGCTAAAAAAAATTACGGCTTTAAGATATATTGAACCTGGTGGAGGTGAATATTACAAGATGAAAAACTGGGTGGATACTTTTATGAGGATACCATTCAATAGCTATGAAAATATTCCCATGACGATATCTGAAGGTCCGGAGAAATGCGGTGAATTTATGGAAAGTTCCATGAAAATTCTAAATGATTCTGTATATGGCATGGACGACGCTAAATTACAGATCATGCAAATGATAGGTACATGGATTTCTAATCCTAGTGCAACTGGTACGGCGATTGCTATCAAAGGTCCGCCGGGTACAGGAAAGACTACTTTAGTAAAGGAAGGAATTAGTAAAATCTTGAATAGACCATTTGCGTTTATTGCTTTGGGTGGGGCAACAGACAGTAGTTATTTGGAAGGACATGGATACACGTATGAAGGTAGTATGCCAGGTAAAATAGTAGACATTTTGATACAAAGTAAATGTATGAATCCGGTGATTTACTTTGACGAAGTAGATAAAATAAGTGATACACCAAAAGGAGAAGAGATTGTAGGAGTACTAACACATCTTACAGACACCACACAAAATGATACATTCCACGATAAGTATTTTGCTGAATTGGATTTTGATTTAAATAAATGCTTGTTTATATTTAGTTACAATGACGATGACAAGGTTAATCCAATTCTAAAAGACAGGATGTATAAAATAAATACCAAAGGTTATGAGAAAAAGGAAAAAGTCGTCATTGCGGAGAAACATCTACTTCCAAAAATCAAAGAGCAGGTTAAATTTACGGAAGAAGACCTAACTATTCCCACATCGTGTATGGAATATATTATTGAAAAATTCAGTGGAACGGAAAGCGGTGTTCGCAATCTAAAACGGTGTCTTGAGATAGTTTGTACGAAACTAAATCTTTATCGTTTAATGAAACCAGGAGCAAAGATGTTTAATGAAAAAGAAACACTTGATATTAAGTTTCCACTTGAAGTGACAAATGAAATAGTAGATAAACTATTGAAAGCCCCTGAAAAGAATAATGACTTTCAAAGTAGGATGTACCTATAGTTATAAAATTATAAATTAAAACATATAATTTATAATTTATTTATTGCTTTTTATTATTTTTATTTATTTTTCTTTTTTGCTTATTGTTTTTATATAGATTTTAGTAATTGTAAACGATCTTCTAATAATAAAGTTTCAATTGCTCCATTATAATCTAAAAATTTAATATCATTTATTTTAATCATTAAAGAATCTGTTATAACGTGGTATAATTTATCTTCTTTATTTAAGGTTTTCATTTTACACAATTCAAAACTATCAAGAATACTGGTAGAATGATTATAAATTTGCAGGTTAGGTCCTCCAAATACTTTATTTGTTTCAATAAAATATTCATATATATCAACATTAGTAGCATCTATTTCAACTAATCCCTTAACAATATCTCCGTTAATAAGGACATCATTAATTTCTAAATCTTGTATGTTTACACTTCTACCATCTTCTATTTCAATCTGGGTATTTTTAACGAACCCACTTTCAAAATATTTTTGAATATTAGATTCAGTAATAACATTATTGACAACATCAGAATATTTTTCATTTAATTCTTTTATGTCGCTATTATCTATATCATCCCAGTCAGAGAATATCATTGTATCTATAACGATGCGTTTTGTGTTTGTGTTTAAACAATATATTTTAGGTTTATTGTATTTTTTAATTTTTAAAGCGTTTGGATGTTTAGATATTTCAATCCATTTTTTTCTAAAAAATATTTTATGAGAACCGCTTACAACAACATTATTTAACTTATACATGGTTTGGCTTATAGAATTTAAAACAAATTTACTTGTTACTTTAGAGCCATCATATAATATAGTTCCAACAGAAATATCTTTTATTTTAATAGGTCCATCTTTTGTTTGAATAATTGTATTTTCGTCAAAACAAAATTTAATCTTGGGTATAGGAGCTAGATATTTTAGATCAAATATTTTTTTTATACCTTCAAGAACTATTGCTAGTATTATATATAATGGTATTGTAAACGGGCCTAAAATCCACCCTATTCCAGTAACTGCTAAAATAATCATTAAATCTACTGTTCCAATATATAACGTAGCTAAGGCGGATTCTGCGGTCAGTAATATACCTCTTATAGAATTAACGGCAATAGTCAAAAAAGCGGTACCCTTATTTACAGTATCTTGTAAAATAGGAAATATTTTTAAAAATGGTACTACTATGGCCTTGGCTTTTGCAGCGATATCTTCTAAAATATCTCTAATAGTATTAGTTACTTTTCTGGCTATATTACGTAAGGTTATCCCTAAGTCTAATATGATCGCATATAGTTTATTTAAAATATCAAATATCTTGTAAAATGGTCTTACAAAAAACATGACAACTGAATATAAAATATTTTTGTTACATTCTGAAAAAACATCAAAAGTATATTGAAATGCGCTTCTAGGATCATCTTTGGGTTTAAATATTCCGGCCATGAAAGTCATATCAGGGGAACATTTTTTTTTAGGCCATATTAATTTTAATCTATCATAAGAAGAATAAACATACATAGCGTAAAAACATATTGTAAAAAATATAAGGATAGCGATTGAATTTAATATTGATGGGAAGGTTGAAAAAGGTTTTTCAACATTAAATTTAAATTTTTTATCTAATACATCACTTAATGTTTTTTTAGTATCCATAATAATATTAAGTGATATTAAATTAATTTATTTTAAATGTGCCGTCATTTCTTCCGTATCCTCCCAATCCCAAAAAACATATTTTCCGATGGGAATATGATGATCATTAGTTATTAAGCATGATAACTCTTTTGTATTTACTTCACTAACTGTGGCGTCTTTGTGATTTTTTACATAATCAAGCTTATTTCCACAATATACTAAATGCTTGCCTGTTACAAATACCGGTGTTTCGTTTTCACCATGTGATAATTTATATAGTTTTTCTTTAAAGGAACCTTTTTCATCTATATTATTTATTTTTAAAATACCTTCTATTATGCTACCATTTTTTAACTTACATCCTAAAGTAATGTCTTTCATTTTTACATAATTATTATTTTCTAATTGTAGCAATGTATCTGGGTGAAAACAAAAAGGATCTATTTCTAGCTTTCTAATTTCATGACCTAATCCTGCTATACCTCTTAACATCTCACCCGGAGGACCTTTCCACGCACTTTTCATGGTCATAATACCTCCTTTTAAAGAACTAGACATTACAACCATAACAGCAACCATTTTTTCAACAGAATCTTTTACAGCCAGCGATAATTTTTGAAATTCAACAAGAACATTACTAAATATACCAAAAATAGATGATGTAATTGATACCAATGCATTTCTTAAAAAATTCAACATTTGTCTAACACTTACGATAGAATCAAGAAGTTCTACACCAATATCACCTAAAATACCTATATTTAGATTTAATGGTGCTAATGCAATATCCATATAACCAACTTGAATATCTTTAATACATTTCTGAAAATTTTTCAAGGGGTCTTCTCCGAAAAAACTAGCAAATGGCATAACTAATGGATTACATTTTATTTTAGGCCATTGTTTTTTAATTAATTCATATTGTGTTAATAATATTCCATTTATAGATATTAAAAAAAATATAATAACAATAATGATAGAAAGATAAAAATCAGTGGACATAATAAAATATAATCATATTATTAATTTTTATATTTTATTTAATAAATCTACCTTCTTCTCTTTTTTTTTATAGATCGCCGTTTTCTACGTTTTGTTTTCCGTGTTTTTTTTCTTTTAGAAGCTTTCCTTTTTAAATACTTTTTTCTTCTACCACCGGTCTGTTCATTTAATGCACCGGCTTCATTTTGTAAGGCAGCCATCTTACATGTGGTCATATTGTTTTGAGCGCTTTCACCAGCCATGGTTGGACACTTAAAGTTGCCTCCTTTTTGTTTTCGCGTATATCTTTTCATTAAACTATAGAGAGAAAAATAAATTAAAAATAAATATAGCTTTTATAAAATGAACGATCAAGAACGATTGAAATTACAAGAAATGATTAAGGCCAATAATGTCGAAGATCAAACCGATAAAATAAGATGTCTAAAGCACAGCGAAGCTATAAGAAAAGATGTCGATACTATTCAAAAACTTAAATGTACCGCAAAAAAAGACGCATTTAAAAACGAATGTAGTAATAAATGTAATTTTTTATTTAACAATTACACAGATATTTTCAACAAGTTAATAGCAAATGAGATCGATATTAAATTACTTTATAATTTTATAGATATGCTAGAAAAAATAGAGAATGGAGAAAAAGATCAACATGAGGCCTCTTTTGAGGTAGGTAAAATTTTACGCAAAATATATGTAGACTCCGCCGTAAAACGTGGAGAGAACCTCGACACAAGTGATAAGCCACCAGAAAAAAGAGAGTGTCGTAAACTTAGCTGGAGAGATTATAAAATAATGAATGAAAAATTCAAGGATCATGACAATTGAATAACTGTAAAGTTATAGATTAAAAATCATAATATTTAAATAGTAATATGGAAGAGAATATAGAAGATATGGAAAATACAGAAGATACTTATGATCTACTTGAAATTTTAAATAAGCTTTTAGTAACTAAACAATATTCAGATATAGCAAAGAATATTAATGTTGCGGTTGGAACTATAAAAAGATGGAAAGAATTAAGGAATGTACCAAAGGCTTATACATTTGAGTTATTAAAATTAGCAGATATAAAGATAGAATATTCGAATTTTACTTATAAAGAAAAATATCAATTCTTTACTCCATTGGCTGCAGCGGAATATTGCTATTCTACCTTTATTAAAACTATAAATAAATATGGGGATCATGAAAATAATTATACATTTATAGAACCTTCGGCTGGTACTGGTGTTTTTCTAAACCTTTTACCTAAAGAACGAAGATTAGGATTTGACGTCGAGCCAAAAAATAGTGAAATAATCAAGCAAGATTACCTTGATTGGAAACCACCATCAAATGCTAAAAAATATATCGTTATTGGCAATCCACCATTTGGTTTAAGGGGACAATTAGCTTTAAAATTTATAAATCATTCTAGTCATTTTGCTGATTACGTATGTTTTATTTTACCACAACTTTTTGAAAGTGATGGTAAAGGAGTGCCACGAAAAAGAGTAAATCAACTCAATTTGATACATAGTGAAAAATTAAATACTAACTTTGAATCTCCGGATGGTAAAATTATAAGTGTTCAATGTATATTTCAGGTGTGGTCTAAATTTAAAAAAAATGATATTTATGAAATAAGCGAAAATATAAGCCAAAACATAACTGTTTATTCTTTGTCAGATGGTGGAACACCATCTACAACTAGAAATAAAAATATGTTTTATAAATGTGATGTTTATTTACCATCCACATGTTTTGGAAAAGATAATATGAAATTTTACGATAGTTTTAATACATTACCAAGAAAGAAAGGATACGGTATTGTATTTCTTAAAAATAAAAAAAGAAACTTAAGTAAATTTAAAAAAATAGACTGGTCAAATATAGCATTTCTATCAACTAATTCTGCATATAATATTCGTTCTTCACAAATTATGGCACAATTTATGTAAATGTATAAATCTCTCTAGCATTTTATTTACAAACCATTTTTAACAATAATTGAAGTTATATAAATGTAAATATATGTATTTATATAATTCATGTCAGCACGAAATAAAACATTAGTTATAGTAGAGTCGCCTGCTAAATGCCAAAAAATAGAATCTTATTTAGGTGAGGAATATAAATGTATAGCTAGTTTCGGTCATTTACGAACCCTAACCAATTTAAAAGACATTGATACAAAAAACAAGTATAAAGCTACGTATTCTATGATTGCAAAAAATAAACAGTATCCAAAACTTAAAAAATGCATAGAAGAATGTAAAGATGTCTTACTTGCTACAGATGATGATCGAGAAGGTGAGGCAATTGCTTGGCATATATGTTGTATATTTTCGCTTCCTGTTGCCACTACTAAGCGTATTATCTTTCATGAAATTACAAAAACAGCTATATGTAATGCTGTAATCTCACCAACTATATTGAACATGAATATAGTACAAGCACAACAAACAAGACAAATATTAGATATGCTTGTAGGATTTAGAATATCTCCGATATTGTGGAAAAATATTTCCTGGAATTCGAAGTCAGGATTAAGTGCCGGAAGATGCCAGTCTCCTGCATTAAGATTAATATATGATAATCAAAAAGAAATAGACAAATCACCTGGAGATATTTATTATGATGTTGCTGGTTTCTTTACATCTAAAAATGTGGAATTTAATTTAAATGCTTCTTTTGAAAAGGAGGAAGACGTAGTACCCTTTTTACAGTTATCTCTCCAGCACAAACATATATACACTTGTTCTAAGCCAAAGAAAGCTTCTAGAAATCCACCTTCACCTTTAACTACAAGTGCTATTCAACAACAAGCAAGTAATGAACTTAAAATCTCTCCAAAGGAAACTATGAGAGTTTGTCAAAAATTATATGAAGCAGGTTTGATTACCTATATGAGAACAGATAGTAAGACATTTAGTTTAAAATTTATTGAAACGGTAAAACAATATATTCTAGATAAATGGGGGGAAGAATATATTAACCCTAAGATAGACCAATTAAGTATTAGAAAATCAGTCGATGAAAATAAAATCAAGAAAATGGCCAAAACAAAAAAACCTAATAAAAAGCAAGAAAATACTCAAGATGCACACGAAGCGATTAG
>MDTE01156638.1_pt1 | contig 14052 bp, 15 predicted proteins | sample 811231 | NCBI WGS metagenome assembly MDTE01 (sample SAMN05326651, study PRJNA326480) | marine metagenome | isolation source: seawater | place: Indian Ocean: Red Sea | collected 2010 | reverse complement strand
ATAGAGTTGAAATTTATTTACCATAAAATAATGTTCTTTCAAAATGTCTAATTATAAAACTGTTTTTTTTACACTTGGAATTTTACAAATAATTTTAGGAATATTCATGTTTGTTCCTATAATTATTCAATTCCTATATTCAGAAGTTGATTCTTCTTTTTTCGGAGCTTCAATAGTAACAATTATTTTTGGAACTTTGTTTTTTTTATCTAACTTAGACCATGATAAAAAATTAACCTTGCAACAAGCTTTTTTATTAACTGCTTTATCCTGGTTTAGTATTGCAATATTTGGTTCATTACCTTTTGTTTTTTCAGATCTAGATTTTTCTTTTACTAACGCTTTTTTTGAAAGTATGTCCGGTATTACAACTACTGGATCAACTATAATTTCTAATCTTAATGAAATGCCAAAAGGTATTTTGCTATGGAGAGCAATTCTGCAATGGTTAGGTGGAATTGGAATTATAATTATGGCAATTACTTTAATGCCTATAATGAACGTTGGGGGAATGCAATTATTTCAAATTTCAAATAATGATTCATCAGAAAAAATTCTGCCAAAATAAAAGGAGATAGCTCTTCGTCTTATTTATATCTATTCTTCTTTAACTCTACTCTGTTTAATAACTTATAAAATTTTTGGGATGGGGTTTTTTGATAGCCTTACTCACTCTATGACAACAATAGCTACTGGAGGTTTTTCAAATTATAATGAGTCTATAGGATTTTTTAACAGTATCTCTATAGAAATATCTTCAATGATATTTATTATATTGGGTAGCATACCTTTTATAGCCTACATTAAATTTATTAATGGTAATAAAAAAATTTTTATTAAAGATTCTCAAATTAAATTTTTTTTTGGGGTTATAATTTTTAGTATTATTGTTTTAAGCGCATATTTATTACTAAGTAAATCTGATGAATTAAATTTAAGATCTATATTTTTTAATGTTGTATCAATATTAACTGGTACTGGCTATGTTAATGCCGAATTTGATGGCTGGGGAAGTTTTGCTCTTATAATATTTTTAGGCCTTATGTTCATTGGTGGATGTGCGGGTTCTACAACATGTGGTATTAAAATATTTAGAATTCAAATTCTTTATCAGTTTGTGTCTAATCAACTAAAAAAAATAATCTATCCAAATGGTGTTTTTGTTTTAAAATATGATCAAAATCCAGTTGATAATAAATTTATTGCATCAATTATTTCTTTTATCTATATGTATTTAATAATATTTTTTAGTCTTACTGCACTTTTATCTTTAACTGGTTTAGATTTTATCACTTCAATTTCAGGTGCTGCAACTTCAATTTCTAATGTTGGGCCAGGTTTGGGATCAATAATTGGTCCAAATGGAAATTTTTCAACTTTGCCAGACATTTCAAAATGGATTTTAAGTTTTGGAATGATTTTAGGTAGACTTGAACTGTTTGCAATACTAGTCTTGTTCTTACCTTCTTTTTGGAGAAACTAAATATGCTTGAAATTAAAAAACAATCATTTTCAGAAACTTTCTCAATTTATTTAGACAAAAGAATGTTAAAAATTTTATTGTTAGGATCAATCTCAGGATTTCCTTGGGTATTGATTGGCAGTAGTCTTAGTTTATGGCTAAAAGAAGATGGACTTAGTAGATCTACTATTGGATGGGCTGGATTAATTTTTGGAGTTTATGCATTTAATTATCTATGGGCACCCTTAGTTGACAGAATACAAATACCTTTTTTAACCAAAAAAGTAGGACATAGAAGAGGGTGGATTATTTTAATGCAATTGTTAATTTTAGTTTCTCTTTTTTTATGGAGTATAATCAATCCAACTGAAAATTTAGCATTAGTAATTACAGTTGGTTTACTAATAGCAATAGCGTCTGCTACTCAAGATATCACCGTAGATGCTTTAAGAATTGAACAAATTGGAGAACATGAAGGAAAATCAATGGCCGCTGGCGCTGCGATGGCAGTAGTTGGTTGGTGGAGTGGATATAAGCTTGGAGGAGTATTATCTCTATTCGCTGCTGAATATTTACAAAAAGCAGGATTTGAAAATTACTGGCAATTAACTTTTTTAATTTTAGGGGTACTTGTTATTCTAATGAATATAGGTCTTATGTTTGTAGATGAGACTGGATCATCAGAAAGACAAAGCAATCAAAAAGAAACTGATAAATTAATTTCAAGTAAATTTGAAAAAAAAAACTTATTAACCCAATTCTTAACATGGATAGGAGGTACTATAGGTGGGCCAATTATTAGTTTTTTTAATAAAAATGGTTTTTCAATTGCTATAGGTATTTTAGGTTTTGTATTTTTATTTAAAGTTGGAGAAGCTTTTTTAGGCCGTATGTCTATAATCTTTTATAAAGAAATTGGTTTTAGCAAAACTGATATAGCTATTTACTCTAAAACTTTAGGTTGGATTACAACTGTAATTTTTACACTTTTAGGTGGTCTCTTTGTCATTAGATCAGGTGTTTTAAAAGCAATGTTTCTAGCAGGAATTATTATGGCAACTACTAACCTATTATTTAGTGTGTTAGCTTGGAGTGGTAAATCTGAACTTCTATTTGCTATCGCTGTAATTTTTGACGATATCGCAGCTGCTTTTGCCACTGTAGCATTTGTTGCTTTTATATCTTTACTAGTTGATAGAGCTTATACTGCAACTCAATATGCTCTTTTGGCATCAATTGGTACAGCAGGAAGAACTACATTAGCTTCTTCATCTGGTGCTCTAGTAGATTGGTTAAATGGGGATTGGGGTACGTTTTTTATTTTAACAGCTCTTATGGTAATACCATCTCTTATCATTTTATGGATTATGAAAGATAAACTTAAATTAAGTGAAAAATAATTTTTTAAATCTACCTTTAGTAAATATAAATAAGAAACCTTCAGTAAATTCAGAAGTAGCTTCACAGATTTTATATGGAGAAAAATTCAAAATTTTATATAAAAAAAAAGGTTGGATTAAAATTAAAACAAATTTTGATAATTATATTGGGTATATTAAAAAAAGTAAATTTAATTTAAATTTTATACCAACAGATAAAATTTATAAACTGAAATCTAGAATTTTTAAAAAATCTAATAAAAAATTTTTACCAACAAATAATTTTCTTTATTTTGCATCCGGAATTTCAAAAAAAAATCAATATAAAGATTTTATAGAATTTGAAAAAAATAAATGGATTAAAAAAAAAGACACAAAAAATATAAATCATTATGAAAAAGATTTTATTAAGATTTTTAGATTATTTCTAGGTAGTAAATATTTATGGGGAGGAAAAACTTCTAGAGGTATTGATTGTTCCGCTTTAATTCAAATTTATTTTTATTATAATAGAATATTTTTTCCAAGAGATTCAATAGAACAAATAAAATTTTGTAAAACAAAAATAAGTAAAAAATTATCCAAAGGAGATATAATTTTTTGGAAAGGTCATGTGGGTTTGTGTATTAACCAGTCAAAATTTATTCATGCTTATGGTCCAAAAAAAAAGGTATTAATAATGCCAACAAATTTTACAATAAAATTAATAAATAAAACTGCAAATTTGTCTGTAAAAAAAATTAGTAATATTAAGAATTATTAGTCTCGTCCAAAATCTGGTTTATTAATATCTTGTTTTAACTTTATAATTTTAAATCTAACTTTTTTAGTTTGTTTTAATTTTTTAAGAATAGATTTATTATTTTTAGTATTAATATCTTTTTTGAAAGCATTTAAGGTTTTAACAAATAAATTGATGGCTTTTGATACATTTTTTTTATTATCAAAAAAAATATCTCTCCACATTATTTCATTAGATGATGCTATCCTTGAAAAATCTCTTAAGCCTCCTGCACTATATTTTATTAAGTCATATTTTTGCTTCTTCTCAAAATCTTGGGCTGTTTTTACTAAATTGTAGGCAATTAAATGTGGTAAATGACTTGTAATCGAAAAAACTTTGTCATGTTTTTCTGAATTCATAATTACAGTTTTTGATCCCATTTTTTTCCAAAAAATACTTAAATACTTTAAATTTTTAAAATTAGTTTTTTTTGATTTAACCAAAACACACCATTTATTTTCGAAAAGATTATGTTTCCCATGTTCAGGTCCGCTAACCTCTGATCCGGCGATTGGATGACTTGAAGTCCAAAAAATATTCTTTTTTAAATTCTTTTTAATTATTTCTTCAGATTTTAATTTAGCTGAACCCACATCTGTAATAATATGTTTTGAGGTTAGAAATTTATTTAATTTTAAAATCATTTTTTTATATTCACTGGTGGTTGTGGAAAATATGATTAACTCTGACTGGGATACTGCATCTTGAGGTTTTTTAACTAAAATTCCTGGTAATTTTAATTTTTTTATTTTTGCTATATTTTTTTTTGATTTTTCGTAAACAAAAATTTTTTTTGCTAATTTTTTTTTAGCTATTCTTCTTAGTAAAGAAGATCCCAATAACCCACAACCAATAATTAATACATTTTTCATTTATCAAATATACTTTTTACTATACTAATAAATTTTAAACAATCAGGTCTCGAACCAATAGTTAATCGCAACATATTTTTTATTTTATAACCATCCTCTGTTAATCTTAATATAATTCCTTTTGTTTTAAGTTTTTTATAAATATAATTAGCCTTAAATTTGCATTTAGCAAAATCTAATAATAAAAAATTAGCAGAAACTTCATTTGAAATAATATTATAATTATTGAGAAAATTTTTTAATTTTGTAGCATAAAAAATATTGTGTCTAATTGAACGTGAAATAAATCTTTTATCTTTAAGAGATTCTATAGCAGCTTTTTGTGCAACCTCATTAACATTAAAGGGGGGCTTAATTAAGTTTAAACCATCGATTATTTTTTTTGTACCATAGCCCCATCCTACTCTTAAAGATGATAATCCATAAATCTTTGAAAATGTTCTTAAAATAAAAACATTTTTTTTATTTTTAAATAAATTTAAACCAGACTGATAATTTTTATTTATCATATATTCACAGTAAGCATCATCTATTACTAACAATATATTTTTTCTTAGTTTTTTTCTTAACTCAATAAGTTCAAATTTGTTTAAAAAAGTTCCAGTAGGATTGTTTGGATTAGCTAAAAATACTAATTTTGTTTTTTTTGTTACTTTATTTATTATTTCTGTGACCGATACTTTAAAATTTTTTTCTTTTGCATAAATTACATTCGCTCCAACTATTTTAGAATATATTCTGTACATTAAAAAACTAAATTGAGGAACTATTACTTCATCTTTAGGTTTAAGAAATAACTGGCATAACATCTGAATAACTTCATCAGACCCTGCACCACAAATAATTTTATTCTTATCACATTTAAAATTTTTAGATATTTGATTCCTCAATTCATTTGATTTTCCATCTGGATATCTAAAAAATTTTAAATTTTTATTAGATATAACTCTTTTAACTTTTGGACTTACACCAAGTGCAGATTCATTAGCTGAAAGCTTTATGACTTTTTTCAATTTTTTTATACTTGATTTGCCTGGTTTGTAAGCTTCTAAGTTAAATCTTTTAAATCTAATATCTGTCATGTTAAAATTTTAAGCTCTTTATAAATAAAATAACAATTTTTTATATAGTATTAGTGAAAATATTTAAAAAAATTGACATACTAAATAACTTCTTGTACAAAAATTATGCGCTGATTTAACTGAATTGCGAGCGCTTTAAAAAAACAGCTAAAAAAGTTTTTTTTTCTCACAATTCAAACCCAGCTCTATTATGAATATAAAAGAAAAGATAAAAACTATTGTTATTGATAAGCCTTTGAAGCTTGACTGTGGTCAGACAATAAATAAATTTCCCTTGGCTTATGAGACATACGGATCTCTTAATGAAAATAAAGATAATGCAATTTTAGTATTTCATGCATTGACAGGAGATCAATTTGTTACTGGTTTAAACCCTATAACCAATAAAGATGGATGGTGGTCATTTGCAGTTGGTCCAAATAAATCTATCGATACAAATAAATATTTTGTAATTTGTTCAAATGTATTAGGTGGATGTATGGGATCATTTGGTCCAAGTCATGAAAATCCTGAAACAAAAAAAACATATGGTACAGATTTTCCAGTAATTACAATTAATGATATGGTTAATGCACAAATAAATTTATTAGATCATTTTGGTATCAAAAAACTTTTTTCTGTAGTTGGAGGTTCAATGGGTGGAATGCAAGTTCTGCAGTTCGTGAGTAACTTTCCTGACAAAACAAAAACTGCAGTGCCTATTGCTTGTACATCTAGCCATTCAGCACAAAATATTGCCTTAAATGAACTTGGTAGACAAGCTATTGCTGCAGATCATAATTGGATGAATGGAAATTACACATCTAAAAATACAGTTCCAGATAAAGGTTTAGCTGTAGCTAGAATGGCAGCACATATAACTTATTTATCAAAAAAAGGTCTCCAAGAAAAATTTGGGAGAAAGCTTCAAGAGAGAGATGATCTTAAATTTGGTTTTGATGCAGATTTTCAAATAGAAAGTTATTTAAGATACCAAGGCTCAGTGTTTGTGGATCGTTTTGATGCAAACAGTTATCTTTATATCACTAGAGCGATGGATTATTTTGATTTAGTAAAACAGTTTAATGGTAATCTATCTAATGCTTTTAAAAATACTAAAGCTAAATTTTTTGTAATGTCTTTTACATCAGATTGGCTTTATCCTACTCAAGAAAATAAAGATATAGTTATTGCTTTAAATGCAATTGGAGCAGATGTTGGTTTTGTAGAAATAGAATCTGATAAAGGACATGACTCTTTTTTATTGGAAGTTCCAGATTTTTTAAAAGCATTTAAAAATTTTTTAGATCAAGCTTACAGTGAAAAATAGTTATGAAATCTGAGTATAAAATAATTACTGATTTGATAGAAGAAAATACTAGAGTATTAGATGTTGGATGTAATGATGGGACTTTAATGGAATTTTTAAAAAAAAATAAAGATGTAGATATTAGAGGTATTGAAATTTCAAAAGAAAAAGTTCAAATTTGTGTATCAAAAGGATTAACTGTTATTGAAGGTAATGCTGAGTTTGATTTGAAACAATTTCCAAATGATTCATTCGATTATGTTATTCTTGGTCAAACTTTACAGGCTTTTATAAATCCTGAGATTGTTATTAAAGAGCTTTTAAGAGTTGGAAAAAAAGCGATTGTAACAATCCCTAATTTTGGTCATTGGAAAGTAAGATTAAATTTATTAATAAAAGGAACTATGCCAGTTACTAAAACATTACCTAATAATTGGTACAACACTCCCAATATTCATATGTGTACAATTAAAGATTTTGTTAAATTTTCTAAAACAATAGATTTTAAAATTTTCAAATCTTTAGCACTTATAAATAAAAATGTTTCTTATATAAATGATTCCAATTTATTTTTTAAAAATTTATTTGCAGAACTTGGTATATTCTTAATTGAGAAATATAATGAAAATTGAAATAATTAAATGTCTAAAAGATAATTATGCATATTTAATTATTGATGAAAAAAATCAATCAGCTTGTGTTGTTGATCCTAGTGAAGCAAAACCAGTGATTAATTTTGTTGAAAAAAATAAGATAAATCTAAAATACATTTTAAACACTCATCATCATTATGATCATGTTGGTGGAAATTTTGAATTAAAAAAAAAATACAATTGTAATGTAATTGGTTTCATAGGAGACAAGGATCGTATCCCAGAAATTGATATTTTTGTTGAAGATAATCAAATTTGGAAAGAAGATAATTTTGAGGCAAAAATTTATCATATCCCTGGTCATACAACTGGTCATATTGCTTATCATTTTTTTAAAGAAAAAAAAATTTTTACAGGTGATACTTTATTCTCTCTTGGTTGTGGTAGAATTTTTGAGGGAACATATGAACAAATGTTTAGTTCATTAAATAGAATTAAAGAGCTTCCTAGAGAAACTGAGATTTATTGTGGGCATGAGTATACCCTTGAAAATTCAAATTTTTGTTTAGCTAATGACTCTAAAAATTTAAAACTTAAAGATAAGATTATAAAAATTAAAAAAAAACTTAAAAATAATTTACCTACAATACCAACTACTTTAAATGATGAAATAGAATGTAATGTTTTTTTAAAAGCTAAAGATATAATAAACTTTTCAAAATTAAGAGATTTAAAGGATAATTTTTAAGTTATTCAGCTTGACTATACAGAAGCTCAGACTATATTGCCTTTAAAAATTTAACAATTAATACTATGTCTTACGCGGTAATACAAACAGGTGGAAAGCAATATAAAGTTAAATCAGGAGAAATCCTTAAGATTGAAAAATTACCTGACTCAAAACTTGATACAAAAATAGAATTTAAAGAAATACTTGCTTATGGTGATGATAAAATTATTGAAGTTGGTTCTCCAATAGTAACTGGAGCTAAAGTTGAAGCCGACTTAATTAAAAATGGTAAAAATAGAACAGTATTAATTTTTAAAAAAAGAAGAAGACAAAATTCGAGAAGAAAAAATGGTCATAGACAGGAATATTCGATGATTAGAATTAAAAAAATTTTTTCAAAAGATGGTAAAGTTTTATCTGAAGCTGAAAAAATAGCTGCACCTAATAAAAAGCCAGTTGTAGCAAAAGAGAAAAAAAAATAATTAGGTAAATTTATGGCAACAAAAAAAGCAGGTGGATCATCTAGAAATGGAAGAGATAGTGCTGGACGAAGACTTGGTGTAAAAAAATACGGTGGTGAAACTGTTATACCTGGAAATATAATTGTTCGTCAAAGAGGAACTAAGATATTCCCTGGTGAAAATGTGGGTATGGGTAAAGATCATTCAATTTTCTCAGTAGTAAAAGGGAAAGTGATATTTAAAAAAACTAAAGCAGATAGAATTTTCGTTTCAGTAAAACCCAATTAATAGTACAACCCAAAATTAATGTTGTATTATGAAATTCCTAGATCAAATAAAGATATATGTTAAAGCTGGAAATGGTGGAGACGGTTCCCCAAGTTTCAGACGAGAAAAATTTATAGAGTTTGGAGGTCCTGATGGGGGGGACGGTGGCAAAGGTGGTTCCATAATACTTAAATCAGAAAGAAACTTAAATACATTAATAGATTATAGATATCAACAACATCATAAAGCAAAGAGAGGAGAAAACGGTATGGGACAAAACCGTACAGGAAAAAGTGGTGAGGATTTAATTCTCAAAATTCCTATTGGAACACAAGTGTTTGAAGAAGATAATAAAACTTTAATTTATGATTTTACAAAAACTGGAGAAGAATTTGTAGCTGCAAAAGGTGGTAAGGGCGGGTTAGGTAATACAAGATTTAAAAGTTCAACGAATAGATCTCCTAGAAAATTTACCAAAGGACTATCAGGTGAAGAGTTTATAATTTGGCTACAACTAAAAACCATTGCAGATATTGGTATTATAGGATTACCCAACGCAGGTAAATCAAGTCTTTTAGCTTCAATAACAAATGCAAATCCTAAAATTGCAAACTACCAATTCACTACTTTAAACCCTAACCTAGGTGTTGCTTCTTATGATGATAAAGAAGTAACTATCGCAGATATTCCAGGTTTAATAGAGGGTGCACATAAGGGAACAGGTTTAGGAATAAAATTTTTAAAACATATAGAAAGATGTAAATCACTCTTACATTTAATAGATATTACAAATAATGATTTGGAAAAGTCATATAATGAAGTCAAAAAAGAGATAAAAAATTACAGCTTAGATCTTTTGAAAAAAAAAGAATTAATTGTATTTAACAAAATAGATTTAGTCGATGAAAAAATAGCTAACGAAATAGTTGAAAAATTTTCGAAAAAAATCAAAGGGGAAATTTTAACTTTATCAACTCTTAATAAAAAATCAGTTTTAAAAATCAAAGCCAAACTTATTTCCTATGCTTCTTAAAAACTCTAAAATTATAGTTATAAAAATTGGCTCATCTCTATTAGTAGATAAGAAAAAAAAAATAAGAAAAAAATGGTTATCAGAATTTGCAAAGGATGTTCAAAAGTTAAAATCTAAAAATCAAAAAGTAATTATTGTTAGTTCAGGTGCGATAGCGTTAGGTTGTATAAAAATGAATTATGATAAAAAAAATTTAAAATTAGATAAAAGTCAAGCTGTAGCATCCATAGGTCAAATGGAATTAATGAATTTATTTTCTGAAATTTTTTTAAAGCACAAACTAAATATTTCTCAAATATTATTGACGCTAGAGGATACAGAAGAAAGGAGAAGATCTCTTAATGCAAAAAGAACATTTGAAAATCTTTTAGAACTTGGTTTTATTCCAGTAGTTAATGAAAATGACACAATAGCAACCTCTGAGATTAAATATGGAGATAATGATAGACTTGCATCAAGAGTGGCTCAAATCACAAATGCTGATACTTTAATACTATTGTCAGATGTTGATGGTTTATATGATAAAAATCCAAAAATATTTAAGAATGCAAAACTAATTAAAAAAGTGGAAAACTTAAATAAAGATTTAAAAAATATAAATTTTAAAGGAAATAACGAATTTGGTAGTGGAGGAATGAATACAAAAATAGAAGCTGCTAAAATTTGCCTTTTATCTGGATGTGATATGATAATTGCTAATGGTTTATATTCAAACCCAATTGATAAAATTATAAAAAATAATAATTGCACATTATTTATATCTAAAACATCTAAGTTAGATGCTAGAAAAAAATGGATAATAAGTTCTGTATCACCAAAAGGAGAGCTTATAATTGATGATGGAGCAAAAAAAGCCTTGGCTAATGGCAAAAGCTTATTAGCAGCTGGTATCATAAAAGTATTTGGAAAATTTAAAAAAGGTGATCATGTAAAAATCTTAGATAAATCAAAAAATGAATGTGCTAGAGGTCTCAGCTCTTTTGCATCTGATGAAATAAGTAAAATTTTAGGACATCATTCTAAAGAAATAGGAAAAATATTAGGTTATATTTCAAAGTCAGAAGTTATTCATAAAGATGATATGGTAGAGATTTAATGAAAGATTTATTAATTGCTATAGGAAAAAATGCAAAAAAAGCTTTTTCTAAATCTATCTCTACTAAAAAAAAGGACAAAGTACTAAAAGATTATCAAAAAATTATTCTTATAAATCAATCAAAAATTATAAAAGAAAATAAAAAAGATTTATTTTTTGCAACTAAAAAAAAATTACAATCAAACTTAATTAAAAGACTAATTTTAGATAAAAAGAAAGTTTCTTTAATTATTAAGTCAATTAATTCTATCAAAAACTTAAAAGATCCAGTTAATAATGTATTAGAAAAATGGCGTAGACCAAATGGTTTAAAAATTTCAAAAGTAACAACTCCTATAGGAGTTATAAGTGTTATCTATGAAAGCAGACCCAATGTTACATCTGATGTTGCTTGTTTATGTTTTAAATCAGGAAACCCTGTAATTTTAAAAGGTGGTTCAGAAGCCTATTATTCAAATAAAATTCTCTCTAATTTGTTTAGAAAAGTACTTAAAAAAAATAAAGTTAATATAAATTATGTTCAGTTCATCAATAATAAAAATCGTAAGACTGTGGATTTTATATTATCTAAAATGAATAAATACATAGATGTGATAATTCCAAGAGGTGGAAAAAATTTAGTTAAAAAAGTCCAAGATTTTTCTAGAATACCTGTAATAGGACATTTAGAAGGACTATGTCATACATATATCGATTCAAATGCTGATTTAAAACTAGCTAACAAGGTTATTTTAAATGCAAAATTAAGAAACACAGCTATTTGTGGTGCAACTGAAACAATTTTAGTACATCAAAAAATATTAAAAAAATTTTGTGATTTAGTTTTAATAAATCTTAAAAACAATGGATGTAAAATTATTGCTGATAATAAAATTAAAAAAAAATTTAAAGGTAAAATTATTTCGGCAAAAGAAAGTGATTGGTCAAAAGAATACCTTGCACCAATTGTATCAATTAAAACTGTAAAAAATGTTAAAGAAGCAATCAATCATATAAATAAATTTGGAACAATGCATACTGATGCTATTATTACAAAAAGCTCAAGAGTTTCTAAAATTTTTTTAAAAGAAGTTAAAAGCTCAATTGCAATGCAAAACACATCAACTCAATTTGCTGATGGAGGAGAGTTTGGATTTGGAGGAGAAATTGGAATATCAACTAATACTCTCCCACCAAGAGGACCTGTAGGATTACATCAGCTTGTGTCTTATAAATATGAAGTAATAAGTAATGGTAAAATCAGAAAATAATTCTAATAAAAAGAGAGTAGGAATTTTAGGAGGAACATTTGATCCAGCACATAAAGGTCATTTAACGATATCTAAAAAAGCTATCAAAAAATTTAACTTATATTCTGTGATCTGGGCTATTACGAAAAAAAGTCCATTTAAAAATGAAAGCAAATATAATTTGAAAGAACGAATTTCTTTATGTAAAAAAATTATTAAAAAGAATAAATTAATCAAAGTTAAATATTATGAAGATTTAATTAAATCAAATAAAACTTTTGATCTAATAAATCATTTTTCTAAAAATAAAAAAATAGAATTATATTTTTTAATGGGGGCAGATAATCTAATTTATTTTCATAAATGGTATAGGTGGAAGGAAATTTCACAAAAATGCAATATTATAGTATTTGATAGACATGGCTATAAAAAAAAATCTTTAAATTCAAAGACATTTAAGAAATTAAATAAAAAACAGATTACATTTGTGAAATTTAATAAAGTCAATATTTCTTCTTCTCAATTAAGAAAAATTTGATAATCTTTTATAAAATTAATGGATAAATCTTTAAATTTAAAAAAAACAATCATCAAAACTCTAGACCTTAACAAAGCCCACGATATAGTGAGTATTGATCTTAAAGATAAAAGTTTTATGGCAGATTATATGATCATAGCAAGTGGAACTTCATCAAGACACATTCAATCCTTATCAGAACAAGTTTTAAAAAAATTACAGGATAATGGTTTAAAAGACTCAAAAATAGAGGGGAAGGACAGTAATGAATGGAAATTGGTTGATGGTATTGATTTAATAATTCATATATTCCATCCAGAAAAAAGAAAATTTTATGAATTAGAAAAAATATGGTCAGAATTAATTCCTCAAGAAAAATTAATTATATGAAAAAAAAAACTCAAATTTTAATATTTTTTTTAATTAATTTATTTTTAATAAATTTTTCACACGCAGCTGAAGTTGATATTTATAAAAAAATTGATCTTTTTGGTGAAGTTTTAGAAAAAATTAACCAAGAATATGTCGATGAAGTTAATCAATCAGAAAGTATGGATGCTGCAATAAATGGTCTACTTCAATCCTTAGATCCTTATTCAGCATATATGTCACCTGAAATTTTCAATGAAATGCAAACTGAAACAAGTGGAGAATTTGGAGGATTAGGTATTGAAGTTAGTATGGAGTCTGGAGTTGTAAAAGTAATTTCTCCAATAGATGATACCCCGGCAGCAAATGCTGGAATTAAAGCAGGAGATTACATTGTTAAAATAGAGGACATACAAGTTCAAGGTAAAACGCTTAGTGAGGCAGTTGATTTAATGAGGGGGCCAGTTGGATCTAGCATAGAACTTACTATAAGAAGAAGAGGAGAAAAAAAAGCGCTTAAGTTTAATATCATTAGAGAAATTATTGAAATACAATCTGTCAAAACAGATTTATTAGAAGATAATATAGGATATATAAGGCTCACTTCTTTTAATGAAAATAGTAGCGAACAGATACAAAAAAAAATTAAAGAATTAGAAAATAATAAAAATGTAAATTCTTATATTTTAGATTTAAGAAATAATCCTGGAGGACTTTTAACTCAAGCAATTAAGATTTCAGATTTTTTTTTAGATAATGGAGAAATTGTTTCTACAAAAAGTCGAAAAAAATCTGAAAATCGAAAATGGTTTGCTAAAAAAGGAGATTTAACAAATGGGAAAAAATTAATTATATTGATAAATTATGGTTCAGCATCAGCCTCGGAAATT
>MDTE01036639.1_pt1 | contig 14052 bp, 16 predicted proteins | sample 811231 | NCBI WGS metagenome assembly MDTE01 (sample SAMN05326651, study PRJNA326480) | marine metagenome | isolation source: seawater | place: Indian Ocean: Red Sea | collected 2010 | reverse complement strand
TTGGGGAACCCTGGCTGGAGCGGCCATGATTGGCTCACTGCAGAAAGGAATTGAATGGTTTAATCCATCAAATACACTTGCCGCCCAAACATATATGATAATTTTCATCATACTCTTCATTCAATTCCGACCTAAAGGAATTGTTGCCCTAAAGGGCCGAGCAGCAGATGACTAAGTTAATCAAACATACAATCATTGTTCAGTATCTACTTCGGCACCCCTCTATCCTTATTTTTGTCGGGCTTCTATCCTTATTTACACTAACCATTGTCCTGCTGAGCGAGGGACTTGGCATCGGCCTAGTACCAACAAGCTTTATCAAAACGTTGGGGAAAACCTTATGCCTCTGCATGGTTGCGATAGCAATGGATTTGGTTTGGGGCTTCTGCGGAATTCTTTCACTCGGACATTTTGCCTTCTTCGCACTCGGTGGTTACATGATTGGAATGTGGTTGATGTTTGCTCGGACTAAAATAATTGTTCTTCAGGCTGCACAAAATTCCCCCCTCCCAATGAGCCTAGACGAGATCAATGATGCGGTTGGAATTCAGATATTTGGAGTCGTAGGAGGAGCAGAAATTCCAGTCATCTGGACATTTGCAGATAGCTTTTGGATACAGGTTGGCTTAGTTTTTCTTATCCCTGGTCTGCTCGCCTTTATTTTTGGGTGGTTTGCTTTCCGATCACGGGTAAACGGGGTCTATCTCTCAATTCTCACGCAAGCGATGACCCTCGCGCTTTCACTTTACCTTTTTCAGAATGACAGCGGTCTGCGGGGAAACAACGGCCTTTCCGGACTACAAAATATTCCGGGCCTGGATGACACACCTCAAGCTATAGTTTCAATTTGGTTTTTTATTGCGAGTGCGATCACATTGGGAGTGCTGTACATAGTTGCCCACTCGATCGTGCGCAGTAAACTTGGCAATATACTGACAGGTATAAGGGACAATGAAGATCGAGTTCGATTTCTTGGCTATAATGTCGAAAGCTACAAATTGTTTATATTTGTTTTGACCGCATGCATTGCAGCATTGGCAGGCGCCCTATATTACCCTCAGGCCGGGATTATTAATCCAGCCGAACTAGCCCCTGTCGCTTCAATATACCTTGCAGTGTGGGTTGCGATTGGGGGACGCGGCAGGCTCTATGGTGCTGTCGTTGGAGCTGCCTTTGTATCACTACTATCCAGCTATTTTACAGGAGGTCATGCCCCCGATCTTGCCTTAGGCCTAGGAACATTGCGTTGGACAGAATGGTGGCTTGTCCTTCTAGGCCTGAGTTTTGTTGTCGTGACACTATACGCACCTAAAGGAATGAGTGGTTTAGTCGATCGTTTTGTCATAAGGGGAAACAAATAATGTCCCAGCTGCTCCACGTAGACAATATTTCGGTATCATTCGATGGCTTCAAAGCAATTAACAGCCTGAGTTTTGATATCGGCTCATCGGAGCTGAGAGCAATTATAGGGCCAAACGGGGCAGGAAAAACCACATTTATGGATATCGTCACGGGAAAAACCAGACCTGACTCGGGCGACGTTTTTTGGGGCCCAAAAAGTCACTCTCTTCTGAGAAAATCTGAGGCAGAGATAGCTCAGCTAGGCATCGGACGTAAATTTCAGAAACCAACCATTTTTGAAGCCCAAACTGTTTATGAAAACCTTCTAATGGCGTTAGCGAAGCCACGAGGGCCGCTCTCCGTCCTTTTTTACAGACGGAATGAAGCAGATAATAAGAAGATCAATACTCTGGCTAAACAAATAAAGTTGGATGACCATCTTGACCAATTATCGGGCCAGCTTAGCCACGGCCAGAAGCAGTGGTTGGAAATCGGGATACTGCTAGCCCAGGAGCCTCAGCTACTTCTTATCGATGAGCCTGCCGCCGGAATGACATCGTCCGAAAGAGCTGTGACAATAACATTATTGCAAGAGTTATCACAAACACGGTCAGTCGTAGTTGTAGAACATGATATGGAGTTCATACGCCAGTTGAACTGTAGGATAACGGTTCTACATGAAGGATCCGTCTTAGCAGAGGGCCAGATGGATTTTGTAACACAAAATCAGGACGTTATTGATGTTTATCTTGGAAGGTAGTCATGCTTGCTACAGAAGACCTAACGCTACACTATGGTTTATCTAAAATTCTCCATGGTATCTCTATACAGGCTAGGCTAGGGAAGATTACCTGTGTAATGGGATCTAATGGCGTAGGAAAAACCTCTTTGCTAAGGGTACTTTCAGGCACGCATCCAAGCAGCGGCGGTCGTTATCTCCTCGACGGTTCTGATGTAACCAACAAGCGTCCCGATACACTCGCAAAAGCAGGTGTTGCCTACGTACCGCAGGGAAGGTTTATATTTCCTCTGCTTACGGTGCGTGAAAATATTGAGACTGGGTTCGCCTGTCTCCCGCGTGAGGATCATTTTATTTCCGAGGAGATCTTTGAGTTATTTCCTGCACTGCGGACCATGATGGATCGGAGAGGAGGTGATCTTTCCGGTGGACAACAACAACAATTGGCTATCGCCAGGGCACTTATTACCAAGCCCAAACTCCTTCTTCTTGACGAACCGACTGAAGGTATCCAACCCAATATTATTACTCATATAGGTGAGGTAATCGCCCATATTCGCCAACAAAAACAGATGTCTATTATTTTAGTGGAACAGTATTTTGATTTCGCATTCGGTTTGGCCGACCACATTTATGCCATGACCCGTGGAAAAATCGTTTATGACTGTCCCAAGACAAAAGCAGATAAAGCACAATTACGGGAGTCGGTCGGAGTTTAAATTCGGTTGGCTTGCTCAGAAAAATAGGTCTTACCTATGAATGGTTCCAGTATTCAACAGCCCCTTCAACGCGCAACAGGCCATATAAAACTATCTGTAAGGAAAAATAGGCTGGATCGCCTGTACCAATCGGGATCGGCTAAACTACTGATGCCACGGACCCACAGTGACGTCAGAGAAGCCGTTCTGATTAATACTGCGGGAGGAATGACAGGGGGTGATAAATACAGGAATGAGTTAACAATAAAAGGAAGCCAACTCACTGTGACCAGCCAGACTGCGGAGCGTATCTACAAAAGCAAACGGAACCCAGCAGAAGTTTCTACCCTATTAAATGTGAGTGAACGGTCCGTCATGCATTGGTTACCACAGGAAACTATCTTTTTTAACAACGCCCGACTGAGCCGGAATATTGAACTGCATATGTCTTCAGATAGCGAATGCTTAATATCTGAATCCATTGTTTTGGGCAGGCATGCGATGGGAGAAAGTCTGTCTGACTGCAGTATAACGGATAATTGGCGTATATACCGAGACGACGAGCTGATACACGCAGAAGCACTGCGAATCAAGGAAGATGTGCCGAGCATTCTGCATTCCGCTGCAGGTTTAGGAGGGGCCCGAATAGTGACAACCATCCTATATTTAGGCCCCAAAACTGAGCAATTGGCAGAGCGACTTGGGCGCACATTAAACCATCATCCATCAAACTTAGGTATTTCCTGCTGGAGTGGTAAATTAATCGTGCGCCTTGCAGCCCAGGATGTTTCCACTGGTAAAAAGGATATCGTGGCGCTCTTATGGAAACTCCGCCAACAAAATATACCGCGCGTCTGGCAGACATAAAAGACTAGAAGGTTGTAAAGATGAAACTCACACCGAGAGAAAAAGATAAATTAATGATTTCGCTGGCTGCCATGGTAGCACGTGACAGAAAAGCACGCGGCATCAAACTAAACTACCCCGAGACAATTGCTTTGATAACTGATTTCGTAGTTGAAGGCGCAAGAGAAGGAAAAACTGTCGCAGACCTTATGGAAGCCGGAGCACATGTTGTCACACAAATCGACTGCATGGAGGGGGTTCCTGAAATGATTAACGACGTACAGGTTGAAGCCACTTTTCCGGATGGAACAAAACTAGTTACAGTCCACTATCCCATTCGCTAGATCGGAGCTAATACAATGATTCCAGGTGAAATTTTAACTTCTGAAGGGCATCTAGTTCTAAATTACGGTAGAGAAAGTGTACGCGTTTCGGTTGCAAATACAGGAGACAGACCAATCCAAGTTGGCAGCCACTATCACTTTTATGAGGCCAATCCTAAGCTTAAATTCGACCGGAAGCCCACCCATGGAATGCGTTTAGATATAGCAGCAGGCACTGCCGTCCGCTTTGAGCCAGGACAGGTACGTGAAATTCAACTTATTCCCTACTCAGGTGCTAGGCGGATTTTTGGTTTTAATAAAGAAATAATGGGGGAACTATAATGCCCGTTGAAATTTCACGTAAAGTCTACGCTGATATGTTTGGCCCTACCGTGGGCGACCACGTTAGACTTGCTGATACAGAGTTGATTATCGAAGTTGAGAGGGATCTCACAACCTATGGTGATGAAGTTAAATTTGGTGGCGGTAAAGTCATACGTGACGGAATGGGACAATCACAAATTTCCAGTGCTGATGGGGCCGTTGATACCGTGATAACCAACGCCCTAATCGTTGACGTAACCGGAATTTATAAAGCTGACATTGGCCTCAAAAATGGTGCTATCCATGGGATCGGCAAAGCCGGTAATCCAGACACTCAAGAAGGGGTGAATATCATAATCGGTCCAGGCACGGAGGCCATAGCCAGCGAAGGGCATATTGTAACCACTGGAGGTTTTGACAGCCATATTCATTTTATCTGCCCTCAGCAAATTGATGAGGCACTTCACTCAGGCATTACAACAATGTTAGGGGGTGGGACGGGCCCCGCCCACGGGAGTTTAGCAACTACGTGCACCCCTGGTCCTTGGCATATAGGACGTATGCTGGAAGCGGCAGATAGTTTTGCCATGAATCTTGCCTTTGCAGGCAAAGGAAATGCATCACTCCCCGCTGCGTTGGAAGAGCAAATAGCTGCAGGTGCCTGCGCACTTAAGTTGCACGAAGATTGGGGCACAACCCCGGCCGCAATCGACAATTGCCTGAATGTCGCAGAAGCCATGGATGTCCAAGTTATGATCCACACGGACACCCTAAACGAAAGTGGTTTTGTGGAAAACACTCTAGCCGCTGTCAAAGGTCGCACTATTCATGCATTTCACACTGAAGGTGCTGGAGGTGGACATGCACCTGACATCATAAAGGTCTGTGGCCAAAGCAACGTCATCCCCTCATCAACTAACCCCACACTTCCTTACACTGTAAATACACTTGAAGAACACCTAGACATGCTCATGGTCTGCCACCACCTGGACCGGTCTATCCCTGAAGACGTGGCTTTCGCAGAAAGCCGCATTAGAAAGGAGACTATTGCAGCAGAAGATATCTTACATGATATGGGTGCCTTCTCCATCGTTGCCTCAGACAGTCAAGCAATGGGCCGAGTTGGAGAGGTAATTACTCGTACTTGGCAGACAGCACATAAAATGAAAGTTCAGCGCGGACGTCTTGATGAAGAACAGGGAGATAACGACAACCAGAGGGTCAAACGTTACATCGCTAAGTACACTATTAACCCTGCACTCTGCCATGGTTTGTCGACCCATATAGGTTCAATTGAGGTGGGGAAACGAGCTGACTTAGTGCTTTGGCATCCGGCGTTCTTCGGTGTAAAAGCGGAAATGGTACTACTAGGCGGCAGCATTGCTGTCTCACAAATGGGTGACCCCAACGCCTCTATTCCGACGCCTCAACCCGTCTACACCCGCCCAATGTTTGCCTCATTTGGACGATCTGTTGAGAAGTCCGCCGTAAGCTTTGTCAGCCAAGCCGCTCAGGAAATGGATATAGCCAATTCGCTTAACCTAGCAAAACAAACTGTAGGAGTTAAAGGTACCCGCGATATCTCCAAACTAGATATGCTAATGAATAATTGCACTCCTGAAATAGAGGTAGATTCCGAAACCTACGAGGTACATGCCGATGGGGAGCTTCTAACCTGTGAGCCTGCAAGTGAACTACCCATGGCCCAACGTTATTTTCTTTTCTAATGAGCCAAGGATATCTTACGCATGCATATTACCCATGAAATCAAAGAGAATATTAACACTAATATCGCTGTGGACACGGTAACCCTAGACTATGAAGGACGTTTTTTGCGACGTAAAAAGTTAACAAGCGACAAGGGTGAAGATTTTTTAGTTGAGCTGCCTGAAACTCGGTCCTTAAATTCAAATGATGGATTTGTGCTAGATGATGGACGTATTATCTCCATTAATCCCGCAACCGAACCACTCACGCTAATAAAACACCCAAACCTTACCCGTATAGCCTGGCATATCGGGAACAGGCACACTCCCTGTCAGATAGATACCACCTGTCTGCTGGTCAGGAAAGATCACGTCCTTGACGATATGCTTAAGAAATTGGGTGCTGAGCTCTCTACTGTGCACGCCCCCTTCATCCCTGAAGGCGGTGCGTATGGGCACGGACGCACCCATGATCACCATGGGTGACGGAACAATGTGATGGAATTAAATAGTGATATCCAAATACTTCAAAACTGGTTCTCTCCTAGTTTTCCGATAGGGTCTTTTGCTTATTCCCATGGTCTTGAAACAGCAATTGAGGATAATGTTGTTTCTGACTCAGCCACTCTAACCGATTGGGTTGGTTTTATTATTGAATATGGCTCAGGCCGAAATGATAGTTTTTTTCTTAGGGCTTCCCACGAAGGAGAGAATGTCAATCAACTGTGTGTAAACCTATCTGCAGGGAGCGAAAGACAATTGGAAAGCCTAGAACTAGGACGTGCTTTTACAACTGTTATAAATAAATCCTATGGGTTGTCACTTCCCACGGGATTAGCCTACCCCGTTGCTGTCGGGACCGCTTCCAAACAACTCGGCCTGGACCTTTCTCTTACCCTGCAAAGCTATCTCCAAGGCTTCGCCTCTAATTTAATTTCAGTTGGAGTTCGGTCAATTCCTATAGGCCAACTTTCTGGGCAAAATTGCTTGGTCAAAATGTTTCCTGTGATAAAAAGGCTCGGCACCCAACTTGCCGCAACCTCATCGTTTGAACTGGGTAGCTGTGCCTTTATTGGAGATCTCGTATCAATCCAGCACGAAAAATCTATTCCGAGGTTATACAGAACATGACGAAGACTGACTTAAGATATGGACCATTGCGGGTCGGCATAGGTGGACCCGTTGGGGCAGGAAAGACCAGCCTAACTGAAGCACTATGTCGCCTTCTCGCTCCCAGCCTCTCTATGGCCGTTATTACGAACGACATCTACACTAAAGAAGATGCAGATTATTTGGTGAAGGTCCAAGCCTTGCCCTCAGACAGAATCTACGGCGTTGAAACAGGAGGATGTCCGCATACGGCCATTAGAGAAGATGCCTCGGTAAATCTTGCTGCAATAGAGACACTTAAGAAAAAATTCCCTGATCTTGAGCTTATTCTCCTTGAATCAGGGGGAGATAACTTAGCCGCAACCTTCAGTCCCGAACTTGTCGATTTAACCATTTACGTTATCGATGTTTGCATGGGCGCCGACATTCCCCGCAAAAAAGGTCCAGCCCTAATGCGGTCTGATATGCTAGTAGTGAACAAAATTGAGTTAGCTGATTATGTCAATGTAGACTTAGATCAGATGCGCCATGATACTAAGACTAACCGCGGTGATCTGCCATTCATTTTTGGCTCAATGCAGAAAGGTATAGGGGTGTCCGCACTTGGGGCCTTTCTAAGAGAACAGGGCGGGCTAGCTTTTATACAGTGAGCAATATGATTGTCAGCGAACGGGTTGGAAGGACTATTGCAGCTCAGGAAGTTTTTTGTATGAGATCACTGGCCTCCGCTTTATCGGAGAGTTCACTAGCTCCATCACCAAAACATCAATGTCGGTCCTTGGTCTGGCATCGCCATGCATCCGATTGAGCACCTGATTGTCTTCAGCAGTGTCCTTATTCACTGGATCGTGCCCTCGCATCCCATTCACATGCTGATGAACACCCAAGACAACGCCCTCCCTCCAGCACTGGGGCATATAGGCGTCAAGCGGTTGGTTCTTAAGGGGGAGCAATGGGTACCGGGAAGTGATGGTTTCCATCAACTGCATCACCGTTTCTTTGAGTGTAACTACGGGGAACGCAAAATGCCTTTGGATTATTGGTTTGGTACCTATCACGATGACTCTCCTGAGGCCCACGCAAAAATTTTTGTGAAGAAAAAGCCTAGCAAAACATGAGATATATTGCGCAGGCTGGAAATTATTGGACCCATGTCGCTTTGGTTAGGGCGTTCCGTTTTGCCGGGAGTGAGAATTGCTGTCCTGTTATCGTCGGATTACTCGAAGGTGCAATTGCATACCAGTCCTCCCGGTAACGCTGCTTCCGAGTCAGAAACTTTCCTGGGTTGTGTTTATGTTACTCGGAGATTGATACGGACCTGTACGCGCAGTAGTCACATGATGCATTCTGTGGAGGAGGCCTTTCCTGTTGAAGAGCGGCGTGTGCCCCCGTTACTGCGGTGTCTACCCATCCATCATCACAATCTCTGGTAATCAGTTTTACATTAAAGTGCAGCGTTGCATCGAAAGAGGAACGTTTTTTATCTCCGTTTGCAGAGACTATGCAGCCAAGTGGGTCGACGTTGTGACCCAGTCCCCGCACGAGATACTGGTAAAACTCGATCTGGCGCCAGTACCCTGGCCAGACATTATCCGGTGTTACCTCGTCCTTTTTTGAAGTGCTTTTGTAGTCGACCACGAGATATTGCCCGGTGTCCTGGTCTTCCCAGATATCATCGACAGCACCAAACAGGACGAAATTAGTTCTCTCATGGTGCACGCGAACGCCTTTGAAATTTTCTTGCCACTCGCCTAGATCTGCGTGTTGCAACGGCAGGACGTTTCGCCCGAGACCTGCCATGACGGGATGGGGCTCCTTTCGGGATCGGTAGGCATCAAATTCGTTCTTGAATAACTGGTCAACGGCGGAGTTTAGGAGAAACGGTGGCCCGGATGGCCGTTGGATTCCCAGGCGACGGTCGAGGTAGAAGCACCGGGGACAGTCCACAAACAGGTCAATTTTTGTCCGGCTGACAGCGAATGGTTCCGGGTCCGCTGGATCGTAGAGTTTGCCGCGCCTTTTGGCATATGGAACCGTTGCTTCTCCAGCGGGAGAAAGTGGAGAGGGATTGGAGGGTTTTCCGCTTGTCTTGGTGCTGGCGTCTCCCGGCATCCATGGCGCAAAGGGTTCCAGGTCCAGACCGGCGGGAACGTACCAGACCCTCTCCTCCGGGTTCCACCGCGCACCCAGGGCTTTTGCCTTGTCTTTCTCTTTGTACTCAACGGCCAGGTTGGTATTGGTCGAACTTCGCATATATCAGTTCCCTCTGCTCGATCTGATTGTAGAAGATTTTTAGAAGTCATCGAAAACCTTTTTGCGGGTGATGACCTTTGGACTCCAAGGGGCTAAGCCCTGTCCGAGTAGCGATTGAAGGCATCAATTTTATCAACCGGGAGATGTTGCGGTGACAGGGCAACCTCCCCAGTAAGCCAATGTTTTTCCTCCTCGAGCTCCCCCTCACCGACATCGATCCACCAGGCTTTTGGTTTTCCATTATCGCCGGGATTCCAGGTATATCCCCTCCTATTGAGAATTTCCCTGAAGTCAAAGGCCGCGCCCGCGGCATATATATGATATGGCGGAGGGAGGGTCTGCCTTAAACATCCGTAACCAATTGTTATTATGTTAAATTATAAGGGGTGCTAGGTTTCATACCACATTCTATACCACATTTTTCTATGACGTCCCCTTCCCTAGCGGGTCCCTTTCGGCGTAACCCCAATCAAGCCTGAACGAATATTTCAGTGGGATCTCCTCAAAGGGCCTACTATGTCTGGGAAGGACGCTAACAGGTCGCGTTCGCACTGACGATCCTACATACATCAGGCACCACGGCCCATGGCCCAAAGGCTCGGGCACCTATTTCAGTAGCCAGTTTGCAGTAACGGCGGGCCATGCTGCGTGATCAGAGGGCGATTACCCAGATCGGGGATTGGGCTAAGTTTTGCTTGAATGTTTTGGTTTTGGGCACTCGACTGTTCTCCAGCTGAAGAGCATTATTGTCCCATTAAAAAGTTTTGAGTCCGTGCATAAGTGACCCATTTTATGCGTCCTAATGATATGGGTAATTTTTCTTAATGTGATTCTGAATATTAACGGTATTACTAGATTAGTAACTTCGAATTTGGTGATAATAATAGCCAAATTAGACCTTAGTTGCGTTTCGATTATCTTTGTGGAGGGTGCCTAAATGTTTAACTTGGTGGGATTAATAGGAATTATTGTAGTGGGAATGATATACGCGGGTGGTGCAATAGCTGCGACGGTTAGTTGTATGTTCAGGGACATAAGCCCACGGAGAACTCGAGCTAACACGAAGTTTATCTCCTAGAATCAGTAATGTTTTGTGCATACTCTTCCCACGATTGAGGAAAAGAATATTTCACACTCTCCTATTTTATTTTATCTATCAGAAACTCTGCTACGGCAGAAGGGCTCAAACCGTCCAAATCAACCTTTTTATTGGACTCGCGCATGAGTTCTTCATCAATGCTATTTGATAGACTCGATAGAAGGCGCACAAGCTTAGGGTGTTTTTGGGCATTTGGTGAAAGCAACACTATAGCGTCATAAGGCGGGAAGGCTGCTTTTGGATCCTCGAGGACAACCAAGTCAAACGCCGAAATACGTCCATCCGTTGTGTATGCAGTAATAAGGTCTACGTTTCCGTCACGCACAGCGTCATACATAAATGTTGAGTCCATCGAGCGTGTAGATAAAAAATCTAAGCCATATAAGTCACGAACCCTGATCCATTCCTGACGTGCAAAAAACTCGGGATCGCCGCCAATTGACAGATTAGAAGTTACCAACCCAAGATCTGAGATTGACTTAATATTCAATTCTTCTGCACGGTTGCGGGTCATTGCCAGGCTATAGGCATTCTGGAAACCCAAAGGAGGAAGAGTCAAAATGCCATATGTATCTCGAAGGTAATGGGCGACCTCTATATACATAGCCATACGCCCAATAGGTTCTTCGCGCTCCATAATAGTAGCCCAAATAGTCCCCGTGTAATCAACATAGACATCCACACTATTTAGTGTGAGGGCATCAAAAAGAATGGTGGAACCCATATTGGAAATATGTTCCACATTAGCGCCGGCATTCCGAAGTTTTCCAGCAATCAAATTGCTTAGTATGAATTGCTCAGTAAAGGTTTTTGCACCAACGATAACAGTCAACCCAGATAAATCATCTTGACGCCCATTCGAGAACTGACGCTCCGAGATATTGTCTTGTCTTATTTTTGATTCGGCATAAGAGAAATTTGATTGCACAAAAGATGGCGTAAGACCTCCTAAAACAACGAAGATGAGGGCTAAAATAGCAGTCCACCCTACCTTTTTACGACCCTCCTTCAACGACACCTCAAGCAATCGAATAATTTGATCCAATAAGATGGCAAGAATTGCAGCTAAAAAACAACCTAGAAGCACAGATGCCCAATTCCGTGTTTGTAACCCCGAAAAAATATAGTTCCCGAGACTGGCAGCCCCTACGGGAGTTGCTAAAGTAGCCGTTCCAACCACCCACACGGCTGCGATACGCAGCCCACCCACTATCATTGGCGCTGCCAAAGGAAGCTCTACTATCCATAACCGCTGCAATTGAGTCATACCCATAGCGTTAGCCGATCGAATAAGGGACGGGTCTAATTCAAGAATGCCAATAACTGTGTTGCGGAGGATGGGAAGAACACTATAAAGCGTTAAAGCAATGAAAGCCGGCCAGAAACCAATAACACCCCCTAATAAAGGGACCATCAATGCAAGCAACGCCATACTAGGAATGGTTTGAATAACACTTGCAATTCCCAAAATTGCCGAAGACATGCGCGAGAAGCGAGTAGCCAGGATTCCCAGAGGTATGCTGATGATCAGCCCTGATAGGATAGCACTCACCGACAAAATAATATGACCGGAAAGATAGGCAGGAAGATTTATTAAGAGCTCTGCCATACTTAGTCTAGAACCGCCCGTAGTTTTTGAACTTGCTTTTGGGGCATCTCGATGAGGTTTTTAACATAAATAGATTTGGGATCAGAAACTAGATTTCTTGGCGTTCCTGACTGAAGAATCCTTCCTTCCTTTAGGATATAGATACGATCCGCTACAAGAAATGCTTCCGTTACATCATGTGTCACGATAACAATAGCCAATTCCAATTGTTTCCGAATTTCAAGAAGTTCCATTTGCAGATTGGTACGCGTGATAGGATCAAGAGCACTAAAAGGTTCATCCAGAAGTAATAACTGCGGCGACGTAGCAAGGGCACGCGCAAACCCAACGCGTTGCTGTTGTCCTCCGGACAACTGAGAAGGCATCCGGCTTTTATAGGTTTCAGGATCTAAGTGAACAAGAGAAAGAAGTTCATCCACGCGAGCTTTCATCTCCCTTGATTCCCAATGACTCAACTTGGGCGCAATACCAACATTCTCTTCCACCGTCATATGAGGGAATAAGCCAATACCTTGAAAGGCATAACCAATAGATCTGCGTAATTCAATAAGATCAACACCTTGAATATCCTGACCATCCAGCTCAATTCTTCCTGAAGTGGTTTCAATCAAGCGATTAATCAATGACAATGTAGTTGATTTACCACACCCCGACTCTCCGAGAAGTGCCACAATCTCGCCCTTGGCCACATCAAGAGTCACCTCATCGACAGCCCTGATCCGACCGTCAAATATCTTGCTCACTTTATTCAGATGTAAGAGCGGTCCATCACTCTGCAACACAACCCCCTAACACAAGCCCTACTTTACGTTGGCTACCAACGTGATCGGTTTGTCTACTATCTCATTTTGTGGACGCGACAGATAAAGTTCGGCATAAAAACAATTACCATCGTACTCTGGTGTAGGATCTACTCCAAGACGCTCCAGCTCTGCGAGAGCATTCCTTCTCTCTATTTCCGATACAAAGTTACGCTGAAAAAACAAAGAACTTGATAATTTTTCAGTAAAAAGGCCATGGCTTTCAAGTTCATCCTCAATATCAGTATAGGGAAACATTCTCAAAACGAATGACGCCACCCATGGAACAATCTCAAATTCCACCTCCGTTAGAATTTTGCCAAATGTCTTTTCACTGATATAACCGACACAACCCGTTGAGATGATAAGGTCGGCGTTCCTGGCTTTAAAAGCGTTTGACTTGGTCAATGATGATGTTTCAAGGTCAGCCGCCACACCATCGTCAATAAACCCAATTTGGATGCCATACTCGAGCGCTTTGTCCGCCACATCAAAACCAACGATGTCCAACTTTGAGTTAGTGTTGAAAGACGAAAAGTAAGCACGATCAACTTCTATACTAGATTTTTGTGGAGGTTTAGTCTCACAAAAATACCTCTGCAACTCACTCCACTCTATATCTCGTTTTAAAATTGCTCCATTCACACCATAAGAACAACCCAAGTCCATGACTTTTAGAACTCGCCGGCGCCTTTGTTTTTGCAAATATCCCATGATAGTCTCAAGTTGCGGTTTAGCCTCCTGGGGAATCGCATAATTGTGGGCGCTAAGCCGGGTAAAATAACTTCTAGGATCTGAGCAATTGTATATATCGTCAAAACCCTGTTTTCCTTGATTAATCGTTGTGTACAAAAAGTCATTCATTTAAGATGTCCTACTCCAATCAATCCGGAAATGCTGTTATCGACAATAAAAAGATCACCATCAGAAGGTGTATCATCAATTTGTCCTTTGTGCCATACACGGGTCTAGTTTCTTATACTCTAGCACACAAACCATGTACCGGTGAAAAGGCGCAGCGGTCCACGGACCAAGGTTCAGTTAAACATAGTTTCCGCCCTCAAGTGGGGAGCCTTATATAGTTTTGAACGCTTAACCCCATGCAGGGGGTGATTTACATGTTAACAAACGTTAACCAAAAAAGGTTTGTTGAATCGGGAGTTGCAACGCGGCTCGGGGTCAACTGGCCGGGGCAAAGGTGCCT